>Ga0256405_10000621_pt1 | contig 114453 bp, 103 predicted proteins | sample RumenRJG_02DNA_FD_189096 | JGI IMG/M metagenome (GOLD analysis project Ga0256405, IMG submission 189096) | Bovine rumen microbial communities from Lethbridge, Alberta, Canada - RJG_02 | ecosystem: Host-associated > Mammals > Digestive system > Stomach > Rumen | place: Canada: Alberta...
GCTGGGGGCGCTAGCCGCTTACTGCTTCTTCCCAAAGAAACCATGCATTGCATGTGAAAGAGTTGTGGACACACAACTTGCACTGTTTTGAATTCGTCGAACTCACGTTATCTTAGCTGCAACGGTGGAGAGAGATATGGGATAGGTAGAGCAATCGTTCTTTGAGGCCATGGCCCCGAAGTACATCCTAGCCTCAGCAATTGGAGCAAACTCCATTGCGTTCGGCTCCTCGTTCTTTGACATACTGAGACAAACGGATATTTTGAGAGTTGAGAGTTGACAGTTGACAGTTGGGAGTTGACAATTTTCAGAGGGAAATTGTGGACATGTCGCGGAAATTGTTTATCTTTGCACCAGAAACGTAAAAAGATGCAATTATGAGCATAGACACCTACCGACTGACCAGTACGGAAGAGCCTTCCGACGAGATGCTCAGCCAACTGATGCGAGAGGCTGCCGAGGATGCTGCCCGGACAAATACAGAAGCGACGACACACTTCTTTGAGGAAATCAAACAAGCAGCCGCTGCCTACTGATATGAGCAACACTGAGCATCGTCCCGTTCTTATTGTCATTGCCGGCCCCAACGGGTCGGGAAAGACGACGATTACGTCGAAGATTCTGCGCCACGAATGGCTGGAGGATGCCGTCTATGTGAATCCCGACCAGGTGGCACAGGACAGGTTCGGCGACTGGAACTCGCCCGAGGCCGTGATGCAGGCGGCCTGCTACTGTGAGGAGCAGCGCGAGGCCTGTCTGAAGAACCGACAGAGCCTTATCTTCGAGACCGTCCTCTCTTCGGAGGGCAAGGTCGATTTCATTCGCCGTGCCCATGAGGCTGGCTATTTCATACGCCTGTTCTTCGTTTCTACGAACCATCCCGCCATCAATGCCAAACGTATTGCACAGCGCGTGATGAAAGGCGGTCACGATGTCCCGATTCCCAAAATCATCTCACGCTATCAGAAATCGATCGTCAACTGCAAGCGTTGCGTCGCTCAGGTTGACCGCGTCTATGTTTACGACAACTCGGTCGATGATGCCGAGGCTCGTCTGCTGTTCCGCATGACGGATGGCAAGCCCTTCAAGCGTTACACCGACGACATCCCTATCTGGGCGCAGGTCATCATCGACACGCAGTAGCCCCATCCCCTCACACTGAAAAATATCCGCCGAGATTCTCCCCCGAGAGCCTCGGCGTTTCCGTATCCGTTATGTCTCACGTATCGTCTGAGAGCGAAGAAAAATTGAAAGATAGTTTATGTCCCAATAAACACGAATGGTCATGAATTAATCATAAATTTTTCATGAATTTAATTTAAGTTTCTGATGTACTAAATATTTGATAATGAGTGTCACTTCGTGACAGAACCTTCAGCTCGGCGTAGCCAAATCTCACTCTAACTTTTCAAATCTTTCATACAAGTTTCGGTTGTTTGATTACGCCTTCGGCGGCTCCCCAAAATAAGAAAAAACAAAAGAAAATAAGAAAAAATAGAGGAGAGGAAATGCTTTTTTCTTGTTTTTTCTATTTTTTCTTGTTTTTCTAAAGCCCGCGAAGCGGTAAAAAGAACTTCCGAAGTTGAGTTCTCTTATATCGAACTGACGTTCAAAGACGGGCACCCGGCACAAAGTGAAATGTGCTGGGTGCCCGTAATATTTGCGTTGGGTGGGCGAACCTTTAGTTCGCCGTTAGGCAAATGTGATTTTACCGTGCCAAGGCTTGGCAGATGCGGTCTTGGTAATCGCGTGCCTCTTTGGCGGTGAGGGTGCCGTTGACGAGGATGGAGAAGGCGAGTTGGTGACCGTTGGAGGCAGTGACATAGCCGCAGAGGGCAATGACGCCTTCGAGGGTGCCCGTCTTGGCATGCACGTTGCGATAGGCGGGACCTGACTGCATGCGCTCGTCGAGGGTGCCGTCAACGCCTGCAATGGGGAGTGAGGCATAGAAGATGGGCAGGATGGAGGCGTTGCGATAGGCATAACGGAGCATGGCTACCTGTGCTTCGGGGGTGCAGTAGTTGTAGAGTGACACACCACTGCCGTCTGCCACCTCGATGTTGTTGTTGACAGCGACTCCTGCACGGCGAAGGAGGCTTTCCACTTGTTTGGCTCCGTCTTTCCATGAGGCTCGTTTGCCTGCTGCTGCATTGGCAATCTTGAAGAAGACTGCCTCGGCATGGAGGTTGTCGGAATTCTTGAGCATGCGCTGCATCACCTCTTCGAGGGTGCGAACTTTAGTGTGGAAGTTCTGTCCACCACCAGGATAGTCTTTAGTGCCGTAGGGCACGACTGCCGGACTGACGCCTGTGATGCCGAGGTTCTTGAGTTCTTGGCTAAGGGCATAGGCAAAGTGGGCGGCGGGATGGAAAGAGGCGTCTTTGGAGTAGGAACCGAAGTTGGGATAGACTCTGCCTCGTTCGACCATGAGAGCACAGAGGTAAGGCTCATATTTGGAAGGCACATCGTCCCAGCACCAGCCGTTGCCGTAGAGGTCGGCATGCTTCATGCTGGCATCGCCGAAAATCTTGCCGCTGATGCGTTTGACACCGAGGTCGCGGATGGCACGTGCCAGTTCCTTGAGGTCGGCATGGGAGTACATAGGGTCGAAGTCGCCCACCACGTAGAGGTCGCCTTGCAACGTGCCGTCGGAGGCGATGGTGCCTGTGTAGTAAGAGCGGGTTTTGAATTCATGCTTAGAACCCAATGTGCTGAGGGCTGTGATGGCAGTGAGCACCTTCTGTGTGGAGGCAGGACGCATCACCTTGTGAGCGTTGTAACCCCACACGGGAATGTCGTCGGTGAGGTCGAACACGCTGATGCCCACATGGTAGGGGGCACGGTTTGCCTCTGCAGCAAAAGAGTCGAGTCGTGTTCGGATTTGTTCTTCCCAGGGCACTGTTGCCACTTCAGCCACATTTTCTCCCGTTGAGCCTTGGATGACAGAGTCGGGATTGGCAGGAGGGGCAAAATTGCTGATAGGCATCACGGGCACAGGCAGCGGGTCTTGTGCCTTGGCTATAAGCATAAAGGCTACCGACAGCGTTGCTGCCAGTAGCCTATGAGTACGGATATTCATCATGTGTTGAAGCACTTTATTCATTTTTGTCTTGGTTTTGGATGACATCTTCCATCGGGCTGGTCATGCCGACTTCGATGCGGTTGCCGCTCTTGAAGATTTGGCGTGCCATCTCCTGAATGTCGGCAGCGGTGATGCCATTGACGGTATCGACATAGATGGCATCATTGTCCTCTCCATAGAGCACATAGTTCATCATCTCGCCCATCCAATAGCCGTTCTGCTTCAGGGACTCTTCGTGAGAACGGAGCATGTACTCCTTCACCTTCTGGAGGTCTTCTGCCTTTGGACCATTGTTCACCATATTTTCCACGCCTTGATAGACGATGGCAGTCATCTTCTCACGCTTCTCTGGAGCGGTGGGCAACTGAATCTGTATGGTTGCCTCCTCTTGTGGGTAGCGGCTCAGACCTGCACTGACGGGAACACCGTAGGCACCGCCTTCGTCTTCACGCACAGACTCGGTGTACATCATGTCCATAATTTGGTCGAGCATGCTGGCGATGACGCGGTTCTTAAGCGTGTATTTCATCGGTGCATGATAGAGGAAGAGCACAATGGCATTGGGTGTCTCTTGATGCTTCTCGAACACGTTGGTGCGGATGCCGTCAGCCATCTTGAGGTCGATGGTCTTGTAAGTTTCTGCTCCTTTCTTGGTGGGCAGTGCACCGAGATACTTGGCAAGGAGTGGGGCTATGGTGTCGGCATCGCAGTCGCCCACGATGAAGAACTCGAAGTCGTCGGCATCGGCGAAACGCTCACGGTAGAGTTCGAGGATGCGGTCGTAGTTGATTTTGTCGAGGTCTTCAGGTTTGGTGCGGAGGGCACGTTTGTTGTTGTCATAGACCACCTTGGCAATGGTGTCTTGCAGCGCTGTGGTAGGTTGCAGTTCGGCATTCTTCATGTTTGCCTTGCTGCGCTGGATGGCAGAGTTGTATGCCTCGAGGTCTTTGCGAGGAGCGGTGAAGTGGAGATAGGCAAGCTGGAGCATGGTCTCGAAGTCCTTCTTCACGCAAGCGCCCGAAACGCTTTCACTTTGGATGCCTACATTTGTGCCTATGTCGGCTTGTTTGCCTGCCAACTTCTTGCTGAGTTCGGTGGCGCTGAAGTTGCCCCATCCACCTACGCTAACCCATCCGATGTTGTCGGTTTGGTCATACTCGTCCATGCTGTACAGTGACGTGCCGCCCCAACTGTGTCCAGCCATGCTGATTTGGTTAGGTGAGAAGTCGGTTTTCTTCACGTGCACCTTGATGCCGTTGCTGAGCGTGATGAGCTTGGCGCCATACTTGTCATCTTCAATCTTCTTCACCTTGCCTGGCTTTGGCATTTTGGCGATGAGCGGCTCATCCTTCACCTCTTCCTTCAGTGGCTCGATGTCTTCAGCCTCCACTTCAGCCATCCACTTGAAGAGGTCTTCTTGGGTGGGCAGGATGTTGTCTTCCTTGTCGGCAGCGAACATGGCAACGACAAGGTTACCTTCGGGCATTTGTTGCACGAACTGGTTGACGAGATCCACGGAAGTGGCAGGTATCAGTTGATTCATGGTGTTGTATTCCCATTCGATGCCTGCCATCGGCTCGTTGTCGAGGAAATGGCGCACACATTCATCCACATAACTGTCGCTCTCCACCTTGTCGCGGTGGAGGTAAGCACTCTCGATGGATGAGAGGATTCTGGATTTGAAACGCTCATATTCGGAAACCGTGTAGCCATACCGCTTGACACGGAGCACCTCGCGGTAGAGTGCCTTGAATCCTGTCTCATATTTGTTGTCCTCACAGGTGACACTGGCACTGTAGGCCTCTTTCGTCTTCGACACGAAGAAATCGCCATAGCCAAAGTTGGCACCAAGGAAAGGTGCGTTCTCTTTCTGGAGGATGTCGCGGATGCGCTCACTGAACATACCCGACATGGCGTTGGAGATGATGTTGAAGATGAAATAGGCGGGAGTGTTCTTCATCTCTCGTGGGAAAGCCTCGGTTTTCCACATCAGGTTGATGGAGTTGCTGCGCTGCTCCTTGTCCTTGTTGATGGACACGATAGGCTCGTCATTGTCGGGTACGGGGTAGTACTCGAACTTGGCAGCATCGGGAGCGGCTGGCTGGATGTCGGCAAACACCGTCTTTATCTTCTGCTCCATCTCATCCACATTGATGTCGCCCACGATGACGATGGCTTGCAAGTCGGGACGATACCACTTGCGGTAGTAACTGCGCAAGTCGTCATAAGGGAAATTCATGACGATGTCCATTGTGCCGATGGGCAGACGGTTGCCATACTTGCTGTCGGGATACATGACGGGGAGCGCCTTCTCGTACATACGCATCATGGCAGAACTTCTGGAACGCCACTCTTCGTTGATGACACCACGTTCTTTGTCGATTTCGTCACCCTCGAGCAGGAGGTCATGACTCCAGTCGTGAAGGATGAGCAGACAGGAGTCGATGGCTCCAGCAGTCTCTACATTCACGTTGTCGATGTTATAGACAGTCTCATCAAAAGAGGTGTAGGCATTGAGGTTCTCGCCGAACTTCACGCCGATGCTCTCAAGATATTTCTTCAGGCGGTCACCTGGAAAGTTGGTGGTGCCGTTGAAGCACATGTGTTCGAGGAAGTGTGCCAGACCTCGTTGGTTCTCATCTTCCTGAATAGAACCCACTTTTTGGGCGATGTAGAAGAAAGCACGTTTCTCGGGCCACTCGTTGTGGCGAAGATAATAGGTTAATCCGTTAGGCAGGGTGCCCTTGCGCACGGCAGGGTCCATCGGCACGGTCGCATCTTGTGCCGATGCAACTAAAAACGAAAAACTAAAAACTAAAAGTGACAGTAACTTTTTCATATTTGTTATGTATTCTTGTTTCCCTCTTAATTCTTGCTCCTTTGCCTCCTGTAGAGGCTTGGAAAAACAATAATTGCCCCCAATTACCAAAAATTGCGTCCCCCAATATTATTGGTCAAAATGATTGGTAATGATTGGTAATTAACGCCGCCAAAGGCGTTATTCTTATACCGAACTCACGTGGTCATTATTGTTTGTCGAGACACCCAAGGTGCCGAGAGCAGAACTGGTTATTATATGCGTTTATTTCTTATTGTCTAATGCATGCTTTGCATAATCCACCGTATAGTGGAGTCCTCGGCTCTCTTTACGCTCCAGTGCTTGGCGTGTGATGAGATACCCTACGTTAATCATGTTGCGGAGTTCACAGATGTCGCGGGTTGGCTTGACACGCTTGAAGAGGTGCTCGGTCTCCTCGTAGAGCAGGTCGAGGCGTTCCCATGCACGATGCAGACGAAGGTCGGAGCGGACGATGCCCACATAGGTGGACATGATTTGTCCCACTTCCTTCACGTCTTGGGCGATAAGCACCTTCTCCTCGTTGGTCATAGTGCCTTCATCGTTCCATGCAGGAATCTTTTCGTTGAACTCGTATTGGTCAATAACCTCCAAGGAGTGTCGGGCTGCTGCATCAGCATAAACCACAGCCTCTATCAGTGAGTTGGAAGCCAAACGGTTGCCTCCATGCAGACCAGTGCAGGAGCATTCACCTACGGCATAGAGGCGCTTGATGCTGGACTGTCCATCCAAATCGACTTTGATGCCTCCACACATGTAATGAGCCGATGGTGCTACAGGGATGTAGTCCTTTGTGATGTCAATGCCGATGGAGAGGCACTTGGCATAGATGTTGGGGAAGTGGTGCTTGGTCTCTTCGGGATCCTTGTGTGTCACGTCAAGGCATACATGGTCAAGTGCATGAATCTTCATTTCGTTGTCGATAGCACGTGCCACGATGTCACGGGGAGCCAAAGACAGACGTTCATCATACTTCTGCATGAATTCCTCACCGTTGGGCAAACGCAGGATGCCACCATAACCGCGCATCGCTTCGGTGATGAGGTAGGCAGGATGCGTCTCGGCAGGGTTGAACAGCACCGTAGGGTGGAACTGCACAAACTCCATGTCCTTCACCTTTCCTTTGGCACGATAAACCATGGCGATGCCGTCGCCCGTGGCGATGTTGGGGTTGGATGTGGTGGCATAGATGGCGCCTGTGCCACCTGTTGCCATCAAGGTGATTTTCGACAGATAAGTGTCAATCTTTCCCGTCTTTGGGTTCAGCACATAAGCACCGAAACACTCAATGTCGGGGGTGCGGCGGGTCACACGGATGCCCAAATGGTGCTGCGTGATGATTTCCACAGCAAAATGGTTCTCCAGCACCTCAATGTCGGGATGGTTCCTCACGGCTTCCATCAAACCGCGCTGAATCTCGGCACCTGTGTCGTCAGCATGATGCAGGATGCGGAATTCGGAGTGCCCGCCTTCGCGGTGCAAGTCAAACGAGCCGTCTTCCTTCTTGTCGAAATTCACGCCCCATCGAAGCAAATCTTTGATACCTGCAGGACCACCCGTCACCACCTGTTTCACTGCTTCAGGGTCACTAATCCAGTCACCGGCAATCATGGTGTCCTCAATGTGCTTTTCGAAGTTATCGACGAGCAGGTTCGTCACTGACGCAATACCTCCCTGCGCCTTTGCGGTGTTCGCCTCCTCAAGAGTGGTTTTGCAGAGGATGGCAATCTTGCCCTTCTTCGCTTCAGCCACCTTCAAGGCATAACTCATACCGGCTACACCTGAACCGATAATGAGAAAATCGTATTTTTTTGTCATATGCGTGTGAGAGTTTAGAGTTTAGAGTTAAGAGTTGAAGGAAAAAATGCCCAGCGCATGGGCTGGTTGATGTTGCAAAGGTAGTGAAGAATTAGGAATTAGGAGTTAGGAATGAGGAATTATTTGCTGTTCAGCGTGTTTTTTTCGTTGAAAAAGTAACAATTCCTTATTCTACATCCCTATTTTTCATTCTTTCATTTTCTCATTTTTTCATTTTTATCTACCTTTGTCCCCATGACGGCAAAGAACAACAGGACATTACGCATTGGAGGCGAGGAACGTGAAAGCCTCATGCAGATGATTGATGGTCAATCACTCATCCACGGAGACCTTTTCGACGTTCTCCCCACATTGCCCGATGGCTTTGCCAATCTCATCATCGTGGATCCTCCTTACAATTTGCCCCGAAACTTTGGGGACAAGAAGTTCACGGTGGTTTCTCCTCAGCAATATGAAGAGTATCTCCGTAGTTGGTTCTCTCTCCTTTGCGACAAACTGGCTCCCGACGGAACCCTCTATATGTGTGGCGATTGGCGTTGCTCTTCTTCCATGCAACGGGTGATTGAGGAACGGCTCACCATTCTCAACCGCATCACTTGGCAACGGGAGAAGGGCAGAGGGGCTGCCCACAACTGGAAGAACTCGATGGAGGACATCTGGTTTGCCGTCAAAAATCCCAAGGATTATTATTTCGATGTCGAAGCAGTGAAAGTGCGTCGCCGAGTGCTTGCCCCCTATCGTGAAGAAGGACGACCGAAAGACTGGGAAGAGACCTCCGAAGGACGTTTCCGTACCACTTTCCCCAGCAACTTTTGGGATGACATCTCTGTGCCTTTTTGGTCGATGCCCGAAAACACAGACCACCCCACTCAAAAGCCGGAAAAACTCATTGCCAAACTTATTCTTGCTTCTTCTCGTGAGGGAGATGTGGTTTTCGATCCCTTCTTGGGTAGTGGCACTACGGCTGTGGCTGCCAAGAAGTTGGGACGTCGCTATTGTGGCATCGAACTTCATCTTGATTATTGTCTCCTTGCCGCTAAGCGTCTGTTGCTTGCCGACCAGGACAAGACCATCCAAGGTTATGCAGAGGGTGTCTTTTGGGAGCGGCACAGTGGTCATTGAGGTCTTAAATGAAAAAAATGATGTTATATATTGTTAATGTTGAAGAAAATAGGAGAAATAAGTGTATCTTTGTAGCGGAAATTTCTAATTGATAAAGAATCTTTACTGAAAATGACGAAAAGAAGAATGTTGTTGTCGTGGCTGATGGCTGGCGCGGCTTTGTGCATGCAGGCACAGCAGACGGCAGTGAAGGCGGTGGCTGATGGTCACTACTTTGGTGCAAGACAGCAGTTTGAGCGTTTCTTGGACGAGACGGATGGAGGTGCGAAAGGTCGGGAAGAGGCTGAAGCACTCTCATTGGTGTGTGATTATGTGTTGGGTAATCCTGGAACGGCAGAACGAATGGGAGAGTGGGTGAAAGCACATCCACTGTCGCAGTATGCTGATGTTTTGTGCGTATTCAGACGTAATTTGTTGGTGAAGGGACAGCGTGTGGATGAAGCGTTGGAATTGTTCTTCGAGGATGAAGCAAAGGGGTTCTCTATTGACACTCCGCTGCCTTATCCGTTGACAAGATTGAGTGATGAAGCATACGCCTATCAGAATGTACTTTATCGTTTGGCAGGCGAAAGGCTGTATGATGAAGGGCAGTATGAACGTGCCTTGGGCTATCTGGAAGCAGGTGAGAAGACACGCACCTCACAATATAAGCAAGGCATGTGCTATTACAACATGGGCAAGTTCGATGCTGCATACGCAACCTTGTTGGAGTCGGCAAGCGTTGACCAAGATGAGATGGCGCAGAACGCATGGCTACATGCAGGTATCGCTGCATTGCAGTTGAACAAAAAGAGCGAGGCGCAGCAGGCATTTCTCAATGCCTCAAAGATGACGCCCAGTGCAACACTTCGTGAACAGGCACTTTACAATTATGCTTTGACGCTGCACGAACAAAACGCATCGACGACGGTGACGGTGATGGAGCAATTCCTGAAAGACTATCCCACTTCTCAATATGCCACCCCTGTGTCTCAATGCTTGACGGAGGTTTATATGAAGAAGGGAAACTACTCGAAAGCACTCAATGCCATCAATAAGGTACAGTCTCCAGACGCTTCCACTCAGGCAGACAAGCAGAAGGTGCTCTACAACTTGGCATTTCAGGAGTTGGGAAAAAACAATGTGCAGGAGGCGCTCACCTATGCTACCCAAGCCATCGGATTGGGCAAGCAGGATGCTGAGGCGTATGCCGAATCCTATTATGTGAAGGGCGATTGCAACTACCGTTTGGGCAATTATGCTCAGGCTGCCAGTGACCTCAACACAGCCATCAATCTGGGCGGGCAGACCCCTGCCGGAAAGTTGAAGAACAGTGGTTACGCCCTGTACAGTTTGGGTTATGCCCTGTTCAAGCAGCAAAAGTATAATGCTGCCATCACGCAATTCCAGAAAATTACGGAGATGACAACGACAGCCATAGCTTCAGTGAGGGCAGATGCCTACAACCGCATCGGTGACAGTTACTTGAACATGCGCAATTATGACGAGGCTAACGCTAACTATGCGGTAGCCAAGGCAACCGATCACACCATGGGTGACTACTCCATGTTGCAACAGGCTTATATCGAGGGTCTGCGTGGCAATTACGACAAAAAAGTTGACCTCATCAATCAGATGAATGCTGAATATCCCACCTCCTCGCAAGCCGCCAAGGCTCTGTATGAGCAAGGTCGTGCCTATGTGTTGTCGGGCAAGGAAGATGAGGCTGCTGCCGTGTTCTCGTCCATCTCCATCCGTTATCCAGGCAGTGAATATGCCAAGAAGGCTGGGGAGGAATTGGCAAACATGGCTGCCAACATTGCCATCCAGGATTCCATTGCCGCAGCACAGGACTCCATTGCGACGGAAACCGCCAAGGCTCCTGTGGTGGCAGCACAGAAACTTTTCAACGAGGGCAAGTATCAGCAAGCAGAACAGCAGTTGAATAAGGCGATTGACGACGGCATCGGTAAACCCTATTGGTTAGCACGTGCCTTCATTCTGTTGAGTGACATTTATAAGGCTGAGGGTCGTGAGGTGGAAGCCAAGCAGACTTTAGAGTCGTTGAAAGCAAACTACAAAGAGAACGATGACATTCAGAGGATGATACAGGAGAGAATGGAGTTGGGAGTTAAGAATTAGGAGTGAAGACCCTCTCTGTCCTTCGGACTGTCCGTCCTCAGAAAGGGCACTTTCTTCGGTCGCTCCCGACAGCACAACATCTGGTTGCCCTGTTTCATCGCTCGCTACCCCCATAATGGGGAGAATCATGCGGGGGGGTAAACATCGCGTTCGCATAACTGTCAACAAAATATTCGGAAGTTAAATAGAATTGATAATTAGGAAACGAAAGATATGAAACTTAGATTATTCACTTCTCAAGTCTTGAAAAAAGTATTTCTTACTTCTTGTTCACTTCTCGTTTGCCTTGCAGCCTTGGCGCAGTTGGACAACACCGTGGAAGTGACCAACGATGCAAAACCTGTGGTGACCGATGTGAAGAAGATGCCCGTGAAGACGAAACCTGCTGAAACGAAGGTGACGCACTATACGATGGAGTATGCCGTGCAGGGGCAGCCTCTCAGCAATTATACACCCGAGCCCCTTGGCGATTATGAGAGTGAGGCGGTGTGGAAAGGTAACAAGAAGGGATATGTGCATTTGAGTGGTGGAGTGCCTGGCACACTGGATGGCATGGCTGCCTATCAGTTCGATTTGAGCGACAATGATGCCTTGACTTTAGATTTCACTTTGAAAGGCTTCAATGGAAAGGCTAAAGAGAATAAGTATTTTGACTTGAAAGACTGGAAGAGCCGTGACTACACGAACCGAACAGCCTTGAAGTATAATCACCGTTTTGATAACGGGGTGGACCTCTTTGTGAAGGGTGACTACGAGAACCAACTGTTTAACTATAGGACTGCAAACGCAACAGGTACGGACAAGCAGCACAATGTGTTGGGCAGTGTGATAGTGGGTCTCACCCCCTATCAGATTGAGAATTTCACTTTTGATGCAACAGCAGGCGTGAAGTTCTTCAGCCAGAATCACCGAACCAGTTTGCAGAAGAAATTGGGAGAGACCTTGCTCCAGATGGATGGAACAGCAGCCTATCGCATCTCCGACGAGCATAGTGCAGGAATCGGAATAGGGGCTTACTATTCAGCATACGGCAATGTGGAACTGGATGGCATCACCCGTTTGCGCTTCACTCCATATTATAAGTATAGCGGAGAACAAATGGATTTGAAGTTGGGGGTGTTCGTCAGCACAAAGGGGCATGTGGCTCCTGATGCCTCGCTCACCTACCATATCACTCCGAAAAGCGATGTTTATGTGAAGGCTCGGGGCTATGAGGAAAACAACGACTTTCGTCATCTCACAGCCATTCATCCCTATTTCATGTTAGATGGGCATATCAGTTTCTCTGGTGATGGCATCATCAAAATGGAAGATGCATTTCACCACGTTGATGCACAGGTGGGTTATCGTTTCCAAAGTGGTAATGGACTGAGCGGAGACCTCAATGTAGGCTTTGACCAGTCAAAAAATCACTTGAACTTCTTGTTGGCTCCCAATACAAGGGATGGCATAGAATATCCTTGGGCAACCCTCTCTAAGAACAAGTGCTTCTATCTGAATGCCGACTTTGTGTATAACTATGGGGATATTGTCAAGGTGGATGCCCGTCATCGGTTGAACATCGAGAGCAACAAGGCGCCAGGGGAAGAGTGGTTGGAAGGTTCCTATCTGTCGCCGATGTTCGATATGAACTGGAAGGCAGACTTCAAACTGATGCACGGCTTGTATGCAGGATTGGATTGGCGGTGGGCTTGTTTTAGCAATCCTAACATCAAAGTGGAGTCGGGTTCGGCCTATGAACGTCCCAACATGGTGAATCTGGGGGCAAGCATCCGCTACACATTGCCGATTGAACTTCCGCTCACCGTGTTTGTGAAGGGTGATAATCTGCTGAATCAAAACTATGACCGTTACTTTGGTTACCGCCACATTGGTGCGAACTTTTTGGGTGGTTTTTCTTTCAGTTTTTAAGATATTTGGCGAAAAATTTGGTGGAATAGAGTAAAAGCAGTATCTTTGCAGCGGAAAAGATTGGAAGGGTTCCGACATCAAGAAGTGTCGGGATTCTTTTTCTTTATCGCTCCGAAAGATAACAATCGTAAAAAGTTGTTGACCATCATCACAAATTGTAAAATCGTTAAATCGTAAATAACCATGGCTTATATGTCACAGGAGGGCTACGATAAACTTCGTGCCCAAATCAAACAGTTAGAAGAGGTGGAACGCCCAGAGGTGATCCGCCAGATAGCAGAGGCCCGCGAAAAGGGTGACCTCTCTGAGAATGCAGAGTATGATGCTGCCAAGGAAGCACAGGGAAAACTGGAAACCAAGATTGCTGAACTGAAGGCAATCCTTGCAGATACGAAGATTCTTGATCCCTCGAAACTTACGAAGACAGACGAGGTGCAGATTCTTTCGAAGGTGGAACTGAAGAATGTGGAGAACGGCATGAGACTCACTTACACCATCGTGAGCGAGGGTGAGGCAAACCTGCGCGAGAACAAAATTTCCATCAAGACCCCTATTGCTCAGGGTCTGCTGGGAAAGAAAGTGGGCGATGTGGCAGAAGTTACCGTGCCACGTGGTGTGATGAAGTTTGAAATCATGAGCATTAGTTTCGGATAATTATGGGTATTTTTGCTAAGATTGCAGCAGGAGAGATTCCCTCCTACAAGTGTGCCGAGAACGATGAGTTTTATGCGTTCCTTGACATCAATCCGCTTGTGAAAGGTCATACGTTGGTCATTCCACGTCGAGAGGTTGATTACATCTTCGACATGGAAGACGATGAACTGGCACGATTCGAGGTGTTTGCCAAGAAGGTGGCTGTTGCCATCAAGAAAGCATTCCCGTGCGTGAAAGTGGGTCAGGCTGTGTTGGGTCTTGAAGTGCCCCATGCGCACATCCATCTCATCCCTATGCAGAGTGAGAAGGACATGAATTTTGCCAATTCCAAACTCAGTCTTCCTGCTGAAGAGATGCAGGCTATAGCCGACAAGATTTACAAGGAGTTCTCCAAGTGAGGATTACCTTGCCCCTGAATCAGGACATGACCTACCAAGACGAAGAATTAGGTACGGTTACAGTGACCGTCAACCCGAGGGCACGTAGCATCATTATGCGTCCTGAGGTTGACGGTCTTCGTGTAACGGCCTTCCGAGGTGCACCACTCTCTTTTGTGAAGAGCACCGTCGAGAAGTTCCGCTCTTCGTTGCTGAAGAAGCAGGCTGCACTGAAGGAACGCCCGCAGTTGACTACCGATGATGTGGCGAGGATGCGTCGGGAAGCCAAGGCTTTATTGCCTCGCCGTGTGGCAGAACTGGCTTATCTGCACGGCTTTCACTATGAGGGTTTGACCATCCGTGACTCCAAAACCCGTTGGGGCTCCTGTTCAGGCAGAAACACCATCAGCCTCTCACTCTATCTGATGCAGGTGCCAGAGCATTTGCAGGACTACGTGATTCTTCACGAACTCTGCCACACCGTCCACCATAACCATTCCTCCCAATTTTGGGCATTGATGGACAAAGTGACTGATGGCAAGGCACATGCCCTGCGGACAGAACTGCACCAATATCACACCGCCTAAATGACCCGAGGGCTTCATAAATAGTAAATGGTAAATGATTAAATTGTCGATATAATTGTGTTAACTCAACAAGAATGTGATTTCCTCCACTCCCGAATGCAAGGCACCATCATTGAAGCCTTAGGCATCCGTTTTGTACCTACCGACGATGAGTATGCCGTGGCAGAGATGCCCATTTCTCCCTCCACCCGTCAGTATCTGGGCGTTTTGCACGGAGGAGCGTCCCTCACGCTTGCCGAGACCATTGCGGGTGTCGGTTCCCTCCATCTGACTCAGTATGACGAGTCCCTTGCGGTGTGTGGCACCGAAGTCAGTGCCAGCCACGTGACCATGTCAGCCACTGAAGGTAAAGTCTTTGGCAAGGCTCGACTGATTTATGCAGGCAAAAGCACTCATGTGTGGAACGTCGATATCGTGGGTGAAGACGGCGCCATCATTTCAGCAGAGCGTGTGACGAACCGCATCATCAAACGTAAATAGAATTCCACTATTCCGAAACGTTATTGTCACTTTAATGAAACACCTGCTACACATATTCCTTTTGGCATTGACGGCCTTTTTCGGGGCTTCGTGTCAAGACGTGCCTGCATATTCCGGGTTGCAGACACGGCAGGAAGTGCTTGTGCAGAAAGAGAACAATAGAGATTGTTTAGTTAGAACAGACGGTGGCATCCGTTTTCGCGAAGGAACGCTTACGAGTACTCCTTCGCTGTGTCGCACCATTTGTACCTCTGAGGAGCGGGCACAACCCCGTTCGGGAGAGCGCACATCTCCCACACTCCGTGGTGGAGGCAAAGCTTTTGTGGCTTGCCGTGCACCACGTTCTTCCATTCATCAAATCTTTGGCGGATTCACGCAGCGAACCACTGTGCCCATCCGCTCCTATGCCTCTCGCATAGCCCTTTTTTATGTGTTGAGGCATATCATCCGTTAGCGTTTTTTTCTCCTTTCTCCTGTCAGGCAAGGCAACCCCTCATGTGGGATGTCCTGCCGATTGTGTCGTGTCCTCCTCTTTCTCTATTTCTCTGGCTGAAATGGGCAGAGAAACATTCATTCAAGAGTAGTAAAAAACGACTCTTCCAAACATTTATTGATTCAAAAAACGCTAATAAAAAGACTATGGCAAGTTTCAAAAACATGGAGATGGCCCCCATTGTGGCCTCTCATCCTCATATCTTCGTGAAGCATGGCTTCTTCGACCTTTTTACCCGAGTGTATTACCGTCCCACCCTTGCCGAGGTGGATTGTATCCGCAATTACTACACAGTCTCGTCTGGCAACGCTATCCATCAGTTTCTGCTGAAGTTCCAGAACGACCCGACTTGTGCTGAACACATCCAACTTAAGTTGGACTTTGACCCCAACGGAAATTACTGTATGGAGTTGTGTGTGGCAAGAGATGGGAGTTTTTGTGCAGTCCAACTTTTCCGCTATGCTGAGTTGGAGTATGTGCCTATCACCGAAGTGAAAATCTACGAAGGGCATGAGGCTGAATTGCTGTCGGGTGTGTTGTACCCTCGGCAAAAGAAATAAGTATTGATGTTTTCTTCCCTAAACAGAAGAAAGAGAATGAAACATTTTAGTAATAAAGAGCGACTTCTCTTAGGGATTTCGCTACTCTGTTGTGGTCTTTTGTTGATGTTCGTACCTCAAGTGTTTCATCTTCAGAGTCACCACACAGCCAGTCATGCCATCATTGTGCTTGGTGCCATTGTGGTGTTGTTGAGTTTTGGCGTGTTTGGCTCAAAGAGAAAAAGTTAGATAAGATTCTCAATATGACAACATTGATTATAATGATTTTTGTGGTGGGTTATCTGTGCATCGTCATGGAGAGCGTCACCAAGGTAAGCAAGTCGGCCATTGCGCTCTTTGTGGGTGTGGCATGCTGGGCTGTCTATATGATAGGGCATTCCGAGCTGTCATCGGAGGAAGTCTTCCTTCCCCATGTGGCTGAGACCTGTGAAACCATTCTTTTTCTGATGGGTGCCATGACGATAGTGGAAGTGGTTGATTCCAACGGAGGATTCGGCTTTGTTTCGCGCTATCTGCACACCACCCATGCCCGTGTTCTCTTGTGGGAAATCGTCGGCATCACGTTTGTACTCTCGGCTTTGCTCGACAACATGACCACCAGCATTGTCATGGCGATGGTGCTGAAAAAGTTAGTTAGGGAGCGCAAGCAACGTCTTCTCTATGCAGGCATGATAGTCTTGGCTGCCAATTCGGGGGGTGCTTTCTCGCCCATTGGCGATGTCACCACCATCATGCTTTGGATTAGAGGTTGCGTTTCGACCAGTGGCATCATTCTGAACCTCTTCCTGCCTTCATTTGTTAGCGTCGCTGTACCAGCACTTATCGTGTCCTATAGGTTGAAGGGTAGGCTGGAAACTACTGATGAAATCGTGAACGAAGAGGTTGATTCCCCACAAGAGCAGTCTGCATTCTCCCGTGGAGGAAGAGTGGCCATCTTCCTTATTGGTGTGGGAGGGTTGGTGCTTGTACCACTATTTCACACGTTGACAGGTTTACCTCCCTTTGTCGGCATTATGGGGCTGTTGAGCATTCTCTGGATTGTGACGGAATTGATGATTCGGCGTAATGAACGCTTGCTGGCCTTGGAAAAGAAGGTACGTGTGGCAAGCATTCTACGTAAGATAGACATGCCCACCATTCTCTTTTTCCTTGGCATCCTCTTTGCAGTGGGTGCTTTGGGTGAGACGGGTACTCTTGGTCAGTTGGGCGTATGGCTGAACGACACTTTCGCAGGAGATGCCTATACAATCAATGGCATCATTGGTGTCATGTCATCTGTGGTCGATAATGTGCCGTTGGTAGCCAGTGCGATGGGGATGTACAGCATTGCTCCCTCAGATGCTGCTGCCGTGATGCAGAATTTCTGTCAAGATGGTGACTTCTGGAATCTGTTGGCGTATTGTGCAGGCACGGGTGGTAGCATCCTTATCATTGGTTCAGCGGCAGGTGTTGTCATCATGGGGTTGGAACGCATCAGCTTCGTCTGGTATCTTCGCCACTTCTCTCTGCTTGCTTTCATAGGTTATTTGGCAGGCATGCTTGTCTATTGGTTTCAAAACCTTTGGTGAATAGGGATTCATCTAAAGTGGGCATACACGAAAAAGGGGCAGTTCCTGTCGAACTGCCCCTTTTTTCGTGCCGAAGCACGAAGTTGGTTTTAAGAGAATTGAACCTTTGTTCAATCTTGTGCCTCCGAAGTGTGTTTCCTTCTTTGGCGGGGTGACGGGCTTCACAGCGTCGCACCTAATAGAATTGGTTTAGTTAAGCATTAATTGTTTATATAAGTAAAAGCAAAAATCTTTCTCTGTGTCAATGAGCCGCCGTCTTATTGTATCTCATCCTTGGCGTTGAGGCTAATGATGGAGTCGTTGATTGCCTTTGTCTCGGCTTGGCTTACATCCTTCACGCGGATGGCTTGTCGCACATCGCTTGACTTGATGTAGGGGTCAACAGCGATGACATTGTTGTTTTCCTCAGCCTCCTGCTCTCCGATGGCATGTTCAGCCGCACGTCCGATGGTGAGTGCCATTGCCACCACTGCGGCAGCCTTGAAGAAAGGTGCGAAGTGGCGAGTTGCCAAATTGATGATGCGTGGCTTTGCCTGCTCTGTCTTTGGTTCGACTACCTCAACCTTTTGTTCGGCGGAGTTAATCAGTGCCATCATGCGCTCGTCGAAATCCTCACCCAGTGTGTCCTCTTTAGCCGATGCCTCATAGTTGAAGAGGTCGGCATACTGAGCCAAATGTCCTGGTACATCCTCTTGCGAGAAGAACGAGCGGAGAATCTGCTCCTCCTGCAATGTGGTGGTGCAGGCGAAGTAACTTTCCAGCAGTTGTTCTATGTACTTGTAGTCCATTGGGGGTGAATTTTTTTAGATCTGAGGGGCGGAAATGCTGTCTCTGAAACTTGTCATTAAAGAGCCTGTTTTTCCGCCACCCTCTATCTTAACGACGGGTGAAAAACGAAAAAGTTACAGGAAAAGTGATTTTTTTTGCAAAATTTTTTCCTTCAACTCGTTTCGTGCACGGAAGAGCGTTACTTTTACGTCTGATTCTGAAATGCTTAACACTTCTGCGATTTCTTTATAAGTTTTTCCTTCAATATCTCTTAGTTGTAGGATGGTGCGTTGTTTTTCGGGTAAGGTGTTGATGGTGTTGGCAATGAAACTGCGGGTTTCTGTCCGCATCAGTGTGTTGTCGGCATTTCCCATTCCTTCATCGGGCCGGTCATGTTCCTCATCGTCAAACGACACATGCTGGTTGTCCATTTTTTCTTTCCTGTCAATGGCGAGGTTGCGAGCCATGGTCAAGGCAAAAGCCTCCAAGTTCTCCACCTTTTCCAATTCATTGCGTCGTTCCCACAACTTCATGAGTGTGTCCTGCACGATGTCCTCCGCCTCCTCCCTGTTCAGGGCGATGCGTAACGCTGTTCTGAAGATGATGTTCTTCAACGGAAGGATGTCGTGCTTAAAATCCATATTTTTCTTTTTGGGGTTAGAGGGAGTTAAAAGCCGATACTTTAACATTAACCCTAACCTTAACTTCTCTCCCCTAAACAGGGGAGTCGGAGGGGTCCCTCATTCCTAACTGATGATAGTTCCCTGCTTGCCATCAATGGCATCAGCCTTGGTGATGATGACTCTTTTCACGCCTGCCTTGACTGCTTCGAGGGCATTTTCAATCTTGGGAATCATGCCACCACTTACTGTGCCATCAGCTTTCAATTGTTCAAAACTCTCGGCTGTGATATGGGGGATGACCGATGCCTCATCATCGGGGTCGGTCAGTACACCTGCATGCTCAAAACTGTAGATGAGGGTCACGTCGAAAAAGGGAGCCAATGCTTTGGCTGTCTCGCCAGCGATGGTGTCAGCGTTGGTGTTGAGCAGATGTCCCTCCTTGTCGTGTGTCAGCGGTGCCATGACGGGTACCACACCTTCACTTATCAGAGTGGCAAGCATCTTGCCATCGCATCGGTCCACATCACCTACAAAACCGAAATCGACCATCTGTTCGGTGCCGTCCTCCATCTTCACTTTTTTCAAGGGGCGTTTGTGTGACTGCATCACGTTCATGTCGGCACCTGTCAGTCCCAAGGCGTTGATGCCACATGCCTGCAAGCGTGCCACGATGTTCTTGTTGACCAAGCCGCCATACACCATCGTCACCACTTGCAGCATCTCTGCATCAGTCACACGGCGACCACCAATCATAGTGCTTTCGATACCTAATTGTGCGGCGACCTTTGTGGCAGACCTGCCGCCACCATGCACCAACACCTTTGCGCCTTCAATGGCGCTGAAGTCGCGGAGCAACTGCTGGAGGCTCTCTTCGTCCTCCACAATCTTGCCCCCCACTTTCACTACTGTCAAGTTTTCCATATTTAACCTTAACTTTAACCCTAACCCTAACCCTAACTATCAACTGTCAACTCTCAACTTTCAAAGTCTAAGCAACTTCTTTGTACGGTGTAGGGGCGTACCTTCGTGTTAGCCACAGCCACATGTTCTGGGTGTTGTGCATATCCCTTCAGGGCTGCCTCCGATTCGAGAGTGCTGTCAAGCATGACATCAGCATTGGATGATGCCAGCCGACCATCGATGTTCACCTTCACTTCGAGGAGTCCCGGCACCTTGCCGACCAGTCCTTCGAGCCCTTCCTTGATGCCACGTTTCACTTGCTGTTTCTCTTCTTCGGAGAGTTCTGGATTCAATGTCCAGAGAATAATGTGCTTAACCATAATTGATAGTGTTTGATGTTCTGCGATAAATAGAAAACCATCCCTTTCGTCTCCCTTGTTTACGGGTGGTGAAAGCGGATGTTGCCATAGATTGAGTGCAAAGATAGAGGAAATCGAACACAATACAAAATAAAAAGCGGATTTTCACCGCTTTTTACATGGATTTACCCCTTATGAGTGTATCAATTTTTCCCGATACACGATGGGGTATTTTGTCTGATTATCATTTCCAACGAAGGGGAGTGGAGTCGCCACCTGTAGGATTTGTCACCTGAGATAATAGGTGTTACCACTTTAGTTCCTCTTGTAGAATCACGCCGTCAGTCATGGGGCTGTCTGCTTCAGTGAAAGGAGTGCCTTTATACTGCACACAAAGCATGGTTAGGTTCTCGTTGCCAGTGTTCTTCAGCGCGCGTTTGCCGTCGGGGGAAACACGGATGACACTGCCTTCGCTCACAGGGAAAATCTCGCCATCCACCTGATACTGACCCTCACCACGCAGAATGAAATAGAGTTCCTCGTGCGTCTTATGTGTGTGGAGAAAACCGCTGTCCTGACCTGGTACGAGTGTCTGGAAACTGAATTCGCTGGCTGCAGCACCTACTGCCTGTCCGCCAAACACCTTGCCGTGCAGGGTGAAATCAGGACCCATGAGCAGGTCGTGCTCAATCATTTCATCGATACGTCCGAAGTTTGCTGCTTTGAAGTTCTTGCCTTCTTTGATGGTCTGAATTGCTTTCATTGTCTTTACTCTTTTAATGGTGATTATTCATTTTATCTTTTGACAATGCAAAGTTACGGTGACTTTTCCATCTGTGCAAGAGGTTTCTAATGAGATACATAGTTACAAAATGGTAGGAAATGGGAAAGAAAAGGAGATGAAGAAAACATGCTTTAACATAGATTAACATCCATCTTTTTGCATAATAGTAACTTTTGGTTACCTTTGCCAAAAATTCTATGTTTATGGCAGATATTCAAGCAGCATATTTGTCTTGTCCCATCCGGCAAGTCATCAGTCACTTCGGTGACAAATGGTCTATGTTGGTGCTGTATGCACTCCATACGAGCGACAGTGGCATCATGCGTTTCAATGAACTGAGGCATTTCATGACGGACTGCTCACAGAAGATGTTGTCTGCCACGCTAAAGAATCTTGAACAGCACAATTTGGTGCATCGTGAGGCGTATGCAGTAGTGCCTCCGAAGGTGGAATATTCGCTCACGGAGACGGGACGGTCACTCATGCCTGCTATTGTGTATATGGTAGATTGGGCGCAACAACATTTTGACGATGTGGCACGTAAACAACTGATTCTATGAGATCGGGTGAATGCTTATCAAGGCAATGGAACCGAGGTTTTTGGAAAGGACATACGCATGACAACAACGATAATCTTCGACTTGGACGGAACGTTGATGAATACGCTGGATGATTTGCACGACAGTGTTTCGTATGCGTTGCGTCAAGCAGGTTTGGCAACCAATCCGAAACAGGACACTCGTCGTTATCTGGGTAATGGTGTCAGGAACTTGGTTAACAGGAGTGTGGAACAGGCCTGTCCGATGGCTGATGAAGCCTTGAAGGAGCGGGTATTTGAGACCTTCCGTGCCTACTATGTGGCACATTCCATGGATAAGACTGCTCCCTACGGAGGCATTCCCGAAATGTTGAAAGAGTGCAAGAAAAGGGGACTCTTCACCGCCATTGTGAGCAACAAACTCGACCCTGCGGTGAAGGATTTGCACAAGGCATTCTTTGCTGACAGCATTGATGTGGCGATAGGGGAGACTCCCACAGTGAAACGGAAGCCTGCACCCGACATGGTGGATGAAGCCATCCGCCAACTCTCTTTGCTGCATGGGCGGTCCATTGAGAAGTCGGAGTGCGTCTATGTGGGTGACAGCGAGGTTGATTTGCAGACTGCGAAGAACTCAGACCTTCCTTGCATTGCTGTGAGTTGGGGATTCCGTGACAGGGATTATCTGGTGGAGCAGGGTGCCAAAACTATCATCGACTGTCCTGACGAATTGTTTGAACACATACTATAATTTTTTATTAACCACTTAAAAACAAACGACAATGAGAAAACTGACATCTATTCTCACCGTTGCCCTCATGGCAATCAGCATGACGGTGTGTGCACAGACAGCCAAAGGTGGCAAAGTCCTGGTGGCTTATTTCTCCGCTTCAGGCAACACCAAGGTGGCTGCAGAGAAAATTCAGAAGGCTGCAGGCGCTGACATCTATGAGATTCAGCCTGCAAAGCCCTACACGAAGGAAGACCTCGATTATCGTAATCGTCAGTCCCGTTCCGTAGCGGAAATGGGCAATCCTGCTTTCAGGGAGAAGTTAGGAGGCAAGCCTGTTGACATTAAGAAGTATGACGTCATTTACCTGGGCTTCCCCATTTGGGCAAACAAGGCACCCAGCATCATCTATTCATTCCTTGAGTCACAAGACTTCAAGGGCAAGACCATCATTCCATTTGCCACATCTGGCAGCAGCCCGATTGACAATTCTGTCAACCAACTCAAGACTGCTTACCCCAACTTCACCTTCAAGGCTGGCAAGCGCATGAACAATGCGACAGACGAGGACATCAAGGCTTTTGTGGGGAAATAACAGTGTCTGTATTCTTATTTGGAATCGAAAAAGGGGAAAGACGAATGCGTTTTTCCCCTTTTTTAGTGACTTTTATAACTTTTTTTGTCAAAAAATAGGAAAAAGTAGAGATTTTGTTTGGAGGATTGTTTTCTTTTTACATATATTTGCAATCGAAACGTCAACTCGAAACAGACAACGGGTAATAGACAACGGACAACGGAAGGAGAGACCCCTCCGACTCCCCTGTTTAGGGGAGAGAAGTTAGGGTTAATGTTAAAGTATCGGCCTTTAACTCCTGAGCGTAGCGATAACTCCTCTAACTCCTTTAACTCCCCCCTCAAATGAAATATCCAAAACTTAAATCAAAAGAGAAACGAGAGAGAATAAAAAGAGATATTAACCTTAACAATGAAACTTATGAGAAGAGTCTTCCATTTATTGGGATTTGTTGCGGCAATGTTGCTGGCAACAACAGTTTCTGCTCAAGACAGGCAACTTGCCAACCATTTGTCTATCGGTGCAGAAGTGGGTACGACAGGTTGGGGATTTGAGGCTGCCATGCCGGTGACCCATTATGTGACGTTCCGTACAGGATTTACAACATTGCCCCGTTTCAACATCAACTTCGACATCGACTACACCACGAAGGGCGTGGAGAAGAATGTGGATGTGCGGGGGCGTGTCCACATGACTGACTATAAACTGCTGGCTGACATCTATCCATTCAAACACAGTTCCTTCCACTTGACGGGTGGTTTTTATGCAGGTATCCCCGATCTTGGTACGGTGTATAACACGGGACTGCTGGATGTGGACGAAGGCGAAGGTCTTGAAATCGGTGATGTGTTTGTGCGTCCAGATGAGGATGGTCTGGTGAGATTGAAACTCCAGACCAAGGGATTCAAACCCTATGTCGGATGGGGCTTCGGACGTCCTATCTCTTCCAAGCACAAAGTGAGTGTGGCATTCGATTTTGGTGTCATGTTCTGGGGAAAGCCATCCTTGAAGGTTTATTCACCTGATGAGGAAGGATGGATCAAGATGCGGAAGGATGATATAGATAACGAGGATTTCCATGATGCCGTGAAGATTATTGAGCGGGTGAAAGTGTATCCCGTGCTCAACTTCCGTCTTTATTATAATGTATTCTAATGTGGGTGGTAAAGATTAAAGTTTAGAGTTTAAGGTTTAAGGACCATGCGGCGAGTGTGCACACCGCGTCAGCCTAACTGTCAACTGTCAATTATCAACTGTCAACTAAATCATAACCCTAAAAACTAAAATGATATGAAAAAGAATTTGCTTTATTTGTCCATGTTTGCTGCTGCAGTGGCTTTTACAGCATGTAGCACTGATGGCGATGATGTTACCATTACAAAAGAATCGGCTTCATCATCATCTGCACCAGCCCTGAATGCCTCATTGACAGAAGCATTAACGCTCAAGTTTAATGCTGAAACGGCTCCTTTCAAGGAGATTTCTTTCACTGAGACGAATCGGGCTATCATAATCAAGAAACGACAGATGCTTCCTTCTGCCAAAAGACGTGCTGAGGGAGATGCAAAAGATGAATATATGGTTGGTACTTATACTTTAACAGTCAATGGCAACAAAAACATCTACAACATCAAGGATGAGGATGGCAAAGACTATTGTACGGTAGAAGTGACCAACAAGGAAACGGGCAAAAGTGTTACCGCCAAGATTCGCCTGATGAGTGGCAGTGAAATTGAAGAATTTGAAGCCGAGGATGCCGTGATTGCGGAAAAAGTGGCAACTGATGCGATTTCAACAAAACTTTGTCGCGAATGGACGGTGGTGAGCACACGTCTGCGTCACAAGGATGGCGTGACTGCGGTGAAGCAGTTTGATAATCCTGCCGAAGCAGCCAGTCTCAATGCCATACTTGACTATGCAAAGACTGTCGCCACCATCACCGAAGAACTGGACGAGGGTACCGTCATCACCAGTATTGAGTTTACAAGCGATGGCAAGTTCTGCTTCTTCTTCGAGAATGGCAACCACTACATCGGAAAGTGGAGTTGGGCAGACCTCAACAACGGCTACCTTGATTATGAGTGGAATGACGAAGAGATGGGTAACAAGTTCATGAAGGACGGACAAGCCATCTTCGATGTCAGGTCTTACAAGAAAGTGAACTACTACGTGCTCACCCTTGCTGCCCAGATAGAAGAGAAAGACAAGACCTACAAAGTGGAACTCTCCTTCTATTTGAACGAAAAGTGATATAAAAATGAAAAAATGAGAGAATGAAAAAATGAAAGTTGCCAACATCCCGTATGGTCATTTTCATTTTTTCATTCTCTCATTTTTTCATTTTTTACCTGCCACCACTTCAATCTCTACCAAAGCATTCTTTGGCAAAGTTTTCACTGCTACAGCCGAACGGGCAGGGTAGGGTTCTGTGAAGAACTCGGCATACACGCTATTCATCTCGGCAAAGTCGTTCATGTCTGCCATGAACACCGTGGTCTTCACCACGTTTGCCATCGACACCCCAGCCTCTTCCAGAATGGCTTTCACATTGCAGAGTGCCTGCCGTGTCTGTTCTTTCACTCCTCCTTCGGGGAACGCACCCGTGGCAGGGTTAAGGCCCAACTGTCCCGAAGTGTAAATAAACTCTCCTGCCTGAATGGCCTGGCTGTAGGGGCCTATCGCCCCAGGCGCCTTTGTCGTGCTAATTGCTTTCATATCATATTCTATTGAAGATAGTACAAAGATACGAAAAAAAAACTAACTCCTGACTCCTAATTCCTAATTTTTGTCTATCTTTGTATAAATTTCAAAAGAAAAGAACTTTATGATACGTAAAACCTATTCTTTTATCCTCTTTCTGTTCTGTAGTTTGACTACTTGGGCACAGCAGACCTACGACCTTCCCCTTGCCAAACCAGTCACCACCGACACAGAGAAAGTGACAGGTGAGGGTGCCCGCAAAAACATCACGGGTGTGGTGAAACCCTCTATTCAGGTGTTCCTTCCTTCTGCCGACAAAGCCAACGGATGTGCTGTCATCCTTTGTCCTGGTGGGGGCATGAGAGCCCTCTCGTGGGGCACCGATGTGGAGCAGATGGCAACTTTCCTCAACGAACGGGGCATTGCTGCCATCGGATTGAAGTACCACCTCAACACAGGTTCCTTCCCACAAGGCATGCAGATGCCTCCGATGGTGGATGTCACCCATCTTGAACGCTTCCCACAGGCAGATGCCAATCCTCTGCACTTTCCCGCAGGAGATTCCATCCTGCAACTTGCTTCTGATGATGCCAAGGCTGCCATCCGCATGGTGCGCCAACATGCCCAAGAGTGGCATCTGGACACCCATAAGATTGGCTATTTAGGTTTCTCCGCAGGAGGTGGTGTGGCGATTGCTGCCACCATCCAAGCCACTGACCCTACAGAGCGTCCCGACTTCCTCTGCACCAACTTCGGTCCCTCTCTCATGCCCGTCAAGGTGCCTACACCTGCCCCCCCTCTCCTCATCATGACACGTGCTGACCACCAGAATGTGGCAGCAGGTCTTGTCAATCTCTTCCTCGAATGGAAGAAGGCTGGAGGCAATGCCGAACTCCACCTCTATGGTGACGGCACAGGCCCCTACACTCTCATGCCCCAAACGGGTCGCACCACCACCGAAGCATGGAGCCAGCAGTTCCTGTTGTGGCTGCAAGCGAGAGGTTTTGTGAAGTAATCATAAGGTAAGCTTTTATAAGCATACATTCATGGGTATAGTGGCGATCCTCTTGTGGCTGCAAGCCCATTTTTCACTCAAAAAGTTGGGGATAAATAAAAAATGTTGTACTTTTGCGTTTGTAAAATTAAAAAATAGCGATAAAAATGAAAAAGATTACAATCATGAGCCTTGTAATGATGGCGATGCTCATAATAATATCCTGTAGTAAAGATGATGATGTCACGGATGGTAATCATGGAAATGATGGAGGAGGGGGTAGTCCCATTGTCACTGTGGTGATAAACGAGGATGGCACTACTTCCAATAGAAGTACCTTCTCCGTCATCGATGAAAAGAATTTCTATCTTGACTATATTAAATACACCATTGAAGAGGGTCACCTTATTGTATCAGGATATGACAAGTCTGGTTTTAAGGGAGTAGCCAACATTGTTGACCGAATCACGTATGGAGGTGATACCTATAAGGTGTTAAAAATTGGCAGGTTCGCTTTCTATGATTGTACTTCTTTAACCTCCCTAAACATCTCAAACAGTATTAAAAGCATTGGAGAATGGGCTTTCTACTATTGTCCCAACTTGACTTCAGTGACCTTTGGTAATAGCGTCACATCTATAGGAGAATGTGCATTCTCGCTGTGCAGTGGTTTGACTTCTTTGACCATTCCCAATAGCGTCACATCTATAGGAAAAAGTGCATTCCATGGCTGCAGTGGTTTGACCTCTGTGACCATTCCCCCCAATATGAGCAGAATAGAAAGCTCCACGTTCTCAGGTTGCGGTGGTTTGACCTCTGTGACCATTCCCAAAGGCATTACATTTATTGGTGGTGTTGCTTTTTCATTCTGCCCTCGCTTGACCTCCATAGTTATTGAAGCGACGATGCCTCCAACGACGCTCCCTTCCATGTGTATGTATGATCTTGTAACTATCTACGTTCCCAAGAAAAGTTTGGAATTATATAAAAACACTTCGCCATGGAAGGATGAAAGATTTTTTACACTTAAACCAATAGAAGAAAAAGAGAGGTGAAGTAAGAAAAGACACCTCGAATTGTAAGAATCCTCGCAATTTCTTTGGAAGTTGCGAGGTTTTTTGTGCTCAACTCAATCATTTTACAGACATCCACAAAACACTCCCTTGTACACCCCCCAATCGACGTGCCCCACGTCGCTTTGCCGATGTGCCCCACGTCGACCGACCGACGTGGGGCACGTCGGTTTAATAGAGAAAAGTGTGGTGAATGGAAGGAGGCTTTTAGGGTTCGTTTCGTAGGGTTGCCACCACATATTCGGATTGGGTGCCGATGCGGAACTTGCCACCCCAGATGCCGAGACCAGAGGAGATGTAGTAGTGGGTGTTGCCACGTTGGTGGGTACCCCATGAGCATTCGTAGATGGCATCGGTGATCCATGAGATGGGCCAGACTTGACCGCGATGGGTGTGACCGCTGAGTTGGAAGTCTATATGGGATTGTTCTGCTTGTTCGAGGTTGTAGGGTTGGTGGTCGAGAAGGATGGTGAACTTGGATTTATCCACGTTGGCAACTAAATCTTCAACACTCTTACGGTGGAGGTTGGTGCGGTCGTCGCGTCCGATGATGACGAGGGCGCTGTCTATCATGGTGGAGGAGTCGCTGAGGAGGTGGATGCCAGCGTCTTGGTAGAACTTCTGGGCGTTGGGTTCACCACTGTAGTATTCGTGATTCCCCAGGCAGGCATAGACAGGCGCATCCAGACGGCGGAACTCGGCAGCCATGCCTTCTTCGATGAGGGGACGGATGCTGCCGTCGATGATGTCGCCGGCGATGAGGATGAAGTCAGGGTGTTCGGCATTCATCATATCTACCCAACGGGCGAGTTCGGTGCGTGGGTTGTGGTAGCCGAGATGGAGGTCACTTGCCATGACGATTTTGTAGTCGTGGGGAAGTGGTTTGGAGGTGGTTAGTTCGAGGGGCACACGCACTTTGTGCTTGTAGTGGAGGTTGCCGTAGAGGAAGACGGTGAAAATGATCACAAAGATGCCTGCCGCAGACCACCAATTGCTGTAGAGCCATGTGTGGGGAACAAGATGGACGAGCCGTCCGAGGTCGAGCAGGAGGAAGATGATGACGAGATAGAGCATGATGAAGATGGAGGAGGTGCCTATCTCATAGAGTACCTGCGACAATGGCAGGGACAGTGTGTCAAGCCTTTTGCCTACAACGAGGAAAAGCAGCCCGAAACACCCTATGCCACAGACGAGGATGAGGCTTTTCCATGCCCAATGCAGTGGCAGCAGGGTCCAGATGTGCCATCCAATGTATGCGATGCCAATCAATGGCAGGAGGAAGAAGAGTATTGCCCACATTTTCATGTATGTTTTTTTGTTTAATGTGCAAAGGTAGGAAAAAGTGGAGAGTTTTTTCTTTTTTTCTGTTCTTTCTTTTGGAAAGAACGGAAGAAATCCCTAAATTCGCATTCGGAAACCTTTTAATTGATAAGAATATGAGAAAGAAATTATTGATGGTGGGCATCAGTCTGCTCATGTGCTGTGCATGGGTTGGTGCACAGGAGACAGGAAAGAATGAATTGCAGCAGCGTGCTGAGTCGGAGTATGCAAAGGGCAATCCGATTGCTGCACGTGCATTGTACATCAAGGCTTTCGAGAGTTATGTGAATGGTGGCAATCTGAAGCAGGGTGTGGAGTGTGGCGTGAAGGGCAACAAACTCTACTATGAGAAAGAGAACCTCTACAAGGAGGCTTTCGACCTGTTGCGCCGCATAGACCAGACCATCGAGGCGAAGGGGCAGGGTGCAAATAAGGCAGCTCTGCACTACTGGACGACGAAGGAACGACACCTGATGTATATGAAGATGAGGAAGATGGAGAGCGCGAAAGAGCAGATGAAGAACATGGAGAATCATGCCCAGGCGGCGAACGATGCAGCGGTGAAGAACGACCTGCTCTACACGAAAACCATCTACTACTACACCATTGGACAAAGTGAGAAGGGGAATGCCACTTTTAAAGAAATGGCTGACCAACTGACGGCCTCGAAAGAGTATGGCAAGGTGGATGAGGTCTATCAGACACTGATTGCTAACGGACGTAAGAGTAACAGTGCCAGTCTGGTGGCTGAGAGTTACAAGAGTTATATGGCATGGAAAGATTCAGCCTCGGCACTGGTGCTGGCTGACACGGTGGGTGTGTTGAAGAAGCAGATTGCTGACAATGAGGCTGAAATTGATGAGAAGGACAGTTCGCTGACGGCACGTCAGGCTGCCATCGTGGGTCTGGGCATCTTGGCGGCAGTGTTGGCGGCTGCATTGGTGCTGGGTGCCATCGTGCTGATGCGCTATATGTATAGCAACCGCAAACAGAAGAAAACCATCAAGTTGCTGAACGAGAACAATGCTTTGAAGGCGAAGTTCATCAGTAGCATCTCAGCCCAGTTGGCTCCCACCTTGCAGAAATTGGATAAGGGCACTCCCGAGGTGAAGGCATTATTGGATTTCTCAGAGCACATCCAGACTTTGTCAGAACTGGAGAATGCAGCGGAAGAAACGGTGGAGAAAGAGGATGTGCAAGTGGGTACGTTGTGTGAGGGCTTGATGGAGCAGATACAGGGAAAGGTGAAGAGTGGTGTCAACTTGAAGGTGGATGCTCCAAAGATGGCGGCACACATCAATAAGGAATATGTCTCACACATCTTGCTGCACCTGCTGAAGAATGCTGCTCAATACACTCCTGAGGATGGACACATCACGTTGGAATACAAGAAGAGAGGCGCGCACAAGCATCAGTTCCTCGTGTCGAACACAGGCAGCAGCATTCCAGAAGAACAGCGCGAAGAAGTTTTCAAGCCGTTCCGTGAAGTGCGCGACCTCACCACGGGCGATGGTCTTGGCTTGCCCATCTGCAAGCGGATGGCACTCAATATGAATGGTGACCTCGACATTGACCCTGCCTTCACAAAGGGTGTGAGGTTTGTGCTGCACTTGCAAGACGATTGAAGCTACAGATAAGTAACCACACAAAATTATCTTATACAATGATGCCTCTTCTTTTCGCCGCAAGCGGCTTGTTTTTCGGACAATAATTTCCAATAATTGACGATAATTTTATCCAATAATTATTATTGGAACCAATTTTTGGAAATTATTGGTAATTATTGTCCGAGAAAAATGCGGCTTGCCGCATCATATAAACTATTTTTGTTCACCTACTTATTGAAGTTTCGCATATATCTTTTCACCACAGATTACACTAATTACACTGATTTTTAGATAGATTTTTGCGGATAGTCGTTATAGATTTTTGCAGATTACACAGACGGCTTTCCTTCTGAAAGCCCCATCCGGATGGCATCAAAGAGCCGCTCACGGCTCTCAAATCTGTGAAATTTGCAAAAAGTCTCATACGTGAATCTATTGAAAAATCTGTGAAATCAGTGTAATCTGTGGTGAAAAACGACTTCCGAAAGTTGAATAACTTGGATTTTTCACTCTTCACGTTTCACTTCATCACTTCTTCAGATGGTCGTTGAAGTAGCGGGTGATGAGGTTGTGGAGATGCACTCGGTCGGTGCCGAGCATGTTGTGGCCGTCGCCTGGGTAGGTGAAGAGGTCGGGATAGGTGTCGGCATCGATGCAGGCGCGCATGAAGGACAGCGTGTGCTGGGGCACACAGACAGGGTCGTTACCTCCGTAGATGACCATGAGACGCCCTTTGAGGTTTTTGGCCTTACCAAGCAGGGAGGTGCTTTCGTAACCTTCGGGATTGGTCTGTGGAGTGTCCATGTAGCGTTCGCCATACATGACCTCGTAGAAACGCCAATCGATGACAGGACCTCCTGCCACACCCACCTTAAACACATCGGGATAGGTGGTCATGAGGCTGGTGGTCATGAAACCTCCGAAACTCCAACCATGTACCCCTAAGCGTTCCCCATCCACGTAGGGAAGGCTCTTCAGAAACTCCACACCTTTTATCTGGTCTTTCATCTCTTCCACACCTAACTGACGGAAAGTGGCTTGCTCGAAAGCGAGTCCACGATGCTCGCTGCCCCGATTGTCGAGGCAGAACATGACGTAGCCCTGCTGTGCCATCCAGATGTCCCAACCCCGTGCGCCCCAATGGGCGGTGGCATCGATGTTGTGGGCATGGGGCCCTCCATAGACATAGACGACGGCGGGGTATTTCTTTGTGGGGTCGAAGTCGGTAGGGAGGATGAGGCGATAATAGAGGTCTGTCACTCCATCGGCAGCCTTGATTGTGCCTACTTTGACTTCTGGCACCTTATATTCAGCCCAAGGATCTTCAGCCGTGAAAATGTTGGTGCCTTTCCTGTCGGAAGTTGAAACAATGTCTATGTGGCGGGCAATAAGAGGTGAGGAGTAATTGTCAATGAAGTAGTTGCCCGATTCGGATAGCGTGGCGTTGTGCCACCCCGTAGCGTCACCGAGCAGGGTGCGTTTCCCTTTCATGTCAACGCTGAACACATTCTGTTGCAAAGGGTCTTTCTCATTGGATGTGTAGAGGATGGTTTTCTGCGACTTATTGAAGCCCAGTATGTCGGACACCTCAAAGTTTCCCGTGGTGAGTTGCTTGACGAGTTTTCCAGATACATTATAAATATAGATGTGGTTGTAACCGTCTTTGCGTGTTTGATAGACGAACTTCGTGTCATTCCAAGGCAGGAACTGGATGGGATGAAGGGGCTCGAAGTATTTGTCATTATCTTCCGTGAAGAGGGTGCGGAGTTTCTCACCTGTCAGTGCATCGTATTCATCAAGTGAACCGTGATTCTGGTCACGATTCAGTTCGATGAGGTAGAGTTTCTTGCCATCGGGAGCCCATGCGATGTTGGTGAAATAACGGTCTGTAGGGTCACCTGTATTCAGATAGACGGTCTTGTCTGTCTGTGGATTGAAGATGCCCACATAAACCTTATGCGATGTCTCTCCTGCCATAGGATAAGGGTCGGGAGAGGTGGTGGCAATGCGGGATTCCCCATCTGGTGTTTGTGAGGGTAGAGTGATGTTTACCTGAGGAAACTTGGACACCATGCTCTGATCCATTTTGTAGAAAGCCAAGAGGGTGCCATCAGGGCTCCAGAAAGTGCCTTTCGAGATGCCAAACTCATCGCGATGGACACTCTCGCCATAGACGAGGTCAATGCTGCCGTCGGAAGAGACTTGATGACTCTTGCCGTCGGCAGTGAGGACGAAGAGGTTGTGGTCAATGGTATAGGCGATGGATTGGGAATCCTTGTTCCAATCCTCGTTGCTTGCATCTGGGGTAAGGTCGGCTTTCCAAATGACCTTCTTCTCCATCCAGTCAACAAGGGTCTTTTCCCTGCCTCGGTCAATGAGAACATAGGTTTTCTCGGTGTAGGGGAATGAAGCATTATACAGGTGGTCGATGGTCTTCCTACCATTGGCAGACAGGATGGTATTAATATTCTCTAACGTCAGGGTGCTGAATGCTGAATCTTTTTCGGTGTTTTTTTGCTGCATGTCCACTTTCTGGCACTTGTCCATGCCCAATTCGATGCAGATGTCACCCCACCATGCGAGATATTGGGTTTCGGGTACGGATGCCTGATAGTAAGTGGAACCGCCAGGGATGAGGTCGTCAATAGTGAAGGGTCTTTTCTGTGCCATAAGTGGAAGTGTGAGTAAAGTGGAGAGGATAAGAAATGTGGTCTTTTTCATTTCATGATTTCTTTTAGGGGTATGAGCACGAAATCGCGTTCATACATGTGTGGATGAGGTATGGTGAGTTTCTTTGTATGAATGTGGAGGTCGTCGTAGAGGAGAATGTCAATGTCGATGATACGATCGTGATAGATGACAGTTGACAGTTGAGAGTTGACAGTTGACTTTTGGGTGCGCCCCATGTCACGCTCAATCTGTTGGGTGACTTTCAGCAGGGCGTGAGGGGAGAGTTCTGTCTCAACCCTGATGGCAGCATTGAGGAAGGTGTTCGGGCTTTCGAATCCCCACGGTTCAGTAGCAAGAAAGGCGGATTGTGCCCTGATAGGACCAATCCGCCTTTCTATTTCTGTGATGGCGGACACAAGGTTGTGTTCTTTGTCGCCAAGATTTGTGCCAAGGGAAAGATACGCTGTATGAAGAGTGGTGCTGTTGCCTTTTGTCCCTTGTCCGTTGTCTGTTGTCTGTTGTCTGTTGTCCATCAGTCAATGATCAGCATGGCATCGCCATAGGTGCCAAACATGTAGTCACCTTTGAGTGCTTCCTTGTAGGCATTCATCACAACATCGTAGCCACCAAAAGCGGTGACGAGCATGAGCATGGTGGTGAGTGGTTGCTGGAAGTTCACGACAAAGGCATCGGCTACAGTGAAGTCGTAGGGAGGGAAGATGAATTTGTTGGTCCATCCCTCAAATTCCTTGATGAATCCGCCGGGACCTACTGCTGTTTCAAGGGCACGGAGAGTGGTGGTGCCTACAGCACAGACCTTATGGCCGTTCTCTTTTGCCTTGTTGACGATGTCGCAAGCTTCTTTGTTGACGAACATCTGCTCAGAGTCGGTTTTATGCTTGGTGAGGTCTTCCACATCGATGCTGCGGAAGTTGCCCAATCCTGCATGCATGGTGATGAAGGCTTGCTCAATTCCCATGATTTCCATGCGCTTCATCAGTTCGCGGGAAAAGTGAAGACCTGTGACAGGCACGGTGACTGCTCCTTCATGACGTGCGAAGATGGTTTGGAAGCGCTCGTGGTCTTCCTCTTCGGCAGGACGGTGCATACGGATGTCATCAGGAATAGGTGCCTCACCGAGGCTATAGAGTGTTTCCTTGAAGACATCGTGGGGGCCATCATAAAGGAAACGGAGTGTGCGTCCACGTGACGTGGTGTTGTCAATCACCTCTGCCACCAATGACTCATCGGGACCAAAGTAGAGTTTGTTGCCAATGCGAATCTTTCGGGCAGGATCGACGAGTACGTCCCATAAGCGGAGTTCTTCGTTGAGTTCACGAAGAAGAAAGACCTCGATACGTGCACCAGTCTTTTCCTTGTTGCCGTAAAGACGGGCAGGAAAGACCTTGGTATCATTGAAGACGAAGGCGTCGCCTTCCTCAAAATAGTCGGTGATTTCCTTAAAGATGCGGTGCTCTATCTCTCCTGTCTGTTTGTGTACAACCATGAGTTTACATTCATCACGGTTGTAGAATTTCGTTTCAGGATTGTAAGTGCGAGGATAGAGGGCTATCTTCTCATCAGGGAGTTTGAACTTAAATTGTGAAAGTTTCATATTTTTACTTACTATTTGACTATTTACTATTTAACTATTTTCTGCTTTTTCCAGTGTCTGTTGTTCGAGCCATTGGGGGAACTGTTCGATGTCCATGCAATCTTGCAGGGTATATTCCCCGATGCGGGTGCGGACGAGACTGGTCAGGTAGCCGCCAGAGCCGAGGGATTGTCCGATGTCGCGTGCTAATGCCCGGATGTAGGTGCCTTTGCTACACACCACGCGGATGGTCAGCGAGAGGTGGGTGCCCGTCAGGTTGCCGCTTTGGTATTTGATGCGTTCCCGTGGGTCGTTGCTTTCGTCGGTCACTTCATTCTCAACCTCTCCGAAATGCAGGATTTCCAGTTCGTCAATGACCAGAATCTTCGGTTTCAACTCGATTTCTTCACCTTGACGTGCATACTTGAAGGCGCGTTTGCCATCTACTTTCACGGCTGAGAAGGTGGGTGGAATCTGTTCGATGCGTCCCACGAAAGCCTTAAGTTTCTCTTCCACCAACTCACGGGTGATGTGCTCGGTGGGGTAGGTGGCATCTTCGGCAGTCTCCATGTCGAACGAGGGAGTAGTGGCACCCAATTTGATGGTGGCAACATATTCTTTGGTGTGTGCCTGCAACTCATCGATAAGTTTGGTGCTCTTGCCTGTGCAGACGATGAGCACACCTGTGGCCAAGGGGTCGAGCGTACCGGCATGTCCCACCTTCAGTTTCTTCACACCCAACCGATGCGAGAGTTCGCCTCGCACCTTTGCCACCACGTTGAAGGAGGTCCAACGGTAGGGCTTGTTGAAGATGAGTATTTCGCCTGCTTGGGGATTCATGCTGCCAGTGTAAGTGAACTGTTTGATGGGGTGAATTATAAGATGGTGAGTTCGTGTCCTGTGAAAAGCAAAGCCAAGATGATGCCTCCCACGATGATTCTGTACCATCCAAAGGCTTGGAAGCCATACCTCTGCACGAAGCGGATGAAGAACTTGATGGCCAGCAGTGCCACGATGAATGCAACCACGTTGCCGATGATGAGCGTGTCGAGATTGTTCATGATCAACTCGGTCCCTCCTTCTTTGAGCATCTTGTAAATCTTATATACCGTGGCTCCCAGCATGGTGGGAACTGCCAAGAAGAAAGAGAATTCGGCTGCATCCTTGCGGGTCATCTTTTGTGCCATGCCTCCAACGATTGTAGCCATAGAACGTGACACACCCGGAATCATGGCGATGCATTGAAACAGGCCGACCATGAATGCGCGTTTCTCTGTCAGTTGGGTGTTTTCACTTCCCTTGTTGAAGATTCTGTCGCAAAACAGCATAAACACGCCGCCGGCAACAAGCATGGCTGCCACTACCTCCACACGCTCCAGCATGGCATCGATGGCATCGCTGCAAAGAAGTCCCAGCACGACGGCAGGAATGAAGGCGATGAACAGTTTCCAGTAGAAGTCAAACTTGTGGAGAAACTGCTTGATGGCTGGCGAACCCTCGGGGAGAGGTTCTTTGTTCAGGCGGAAGAAACGCTTCCAATAAAGACACACCACGGAAAGGATGGCTCCAAACTGGATGATGAAGGTGAAAGCCTTCACATATTCGGTGCTTTCCACTCCCAATATGTTTTGTGCAATGATCATGTGGCCGGTGGATGACACAGGAAGAAATTCTGTCAGTCCTTCCACGATGGCAATTATAATCGTCTGAATCCAATTCATGTAAATGTAAAGTGAAATATCAAATGTTAGATGTTGTGGGGAAAGTGTCAGGCTTTCTTCGCGGGCCAGAGGATGGCGACAATCTCGAAGAGGAAGCCAAAGAGGCACACCATGGGTGCTACCTTGATGCGCAAGTCGCTGAAGATGTCGGGGTTAAACGCATCTTCAGTTGTTGCATCGCCTGCCATCAAGATGAAACCGAGGATAATGATAGCAAATCCGATGATAAGCAGGATGTAGTTTGTTTTTGTGAATGCAAAGTTCTTCATTTATGTAGTTGTTGTTTAGTGATTATATAATCGCGCAATGCATGGGCTGGTGGTTGGCTAAATGTAGTAGAGTTCGTTGCTACTCATCTTCAGATATTTGTTGAGTGAGAAGAGTGTACAAAAATAGGTGATGATGATGCCGAAGAGGAATACTGCTGCGGATACGATGATGATGGCTTTGAGGTCAATGACAGCAGTGATTTGTGGCTCAAAGTTGTGCAACCAGTAAATGCCTCCGATAATCAGTGCGTCGGCAATGATGGCAGATGCGATGCCCAAGGTGAAACTTTGGGTGAGGAATGGACGTCGGATGAAATTCCAACTGGCACCCACCAACTTCATCGTATTGATGATAAAACGTTTGGAGAAAATAGTCAAACGCACAGTATTGTTGATAAGAGCAAACGAAATGTAAGTAAATAGTGCTGCAATAATGAGCAGGATGATGCTTACTTTTCGGATATTGTCGTTGACTGATTTGATAAGGTCTTTGGAGTAAATGACATCCACCACGTTGGGATTCCCTTTAAGTTTCTTTACAGCGGAACTGATGCTGTCGGGATTGGCATGGTCGGCATGAATCTTCACTTCAAAAGAGGCAGTGTAGGGGTTCACACCGATGAATTCGGTAGGGTCAATGCCTTGTGCCTGGATTTCCTCCACCAGTGCTTGTTCTTTCGATATGTATTCTACACTCTTGGCATAGGGAGCCTGCTTGAGCATCTTCTCCATACTCTTGATTTGGAGGCTGTCCATTTCATCGCTAATCAGTACGCTCACATTGATGTTTTCTTTCACGTAAGTGGAAAGATTCTGCGCCGTAATGACAAAGAGTACGATGATGCCCAACAGCACGAGCACCAAAGTGGTGGAGATGGCTGCAGTGATGAACTGGGTGCTAAGGAATGAATGTCTTTTTTTACTCATTTACTTCGATGCCTTTTAGGGTTGCTGAACTGGATTCTGAGACTTTCACTTTCACGAAGTCGCCAATGTGATGGCTGCCTCGGTCGAACACCACCACTTTGTTTTGTTGGGTGCGCCCGAAGAACTGCTCCTTGCTGCGTTTCGAAACACCTTCAACCAACACCTCGAATGTCTTCCCTATATCCTTCTTGTAACTTTCAGCCGAAAGTTCATTCTGTAGGGCTATCATCTCGTTCAGACGACGGATTTTCGTGTCTTCTGGCACATCGTCAGGCAGATGCTTTGAGGCATAGGTGCCTGGGCGTTCCGAATACTTGAACATGAATGCGGAATCGTAGCCCACTTCCCTCATCAGCGAAAGGGAAAGTTGATGGTCTTCTTCCGTTTCGGAATGGTAGCCCACAAAGATGTCGGTGGTTAGTCCGCAGTCTGGCAAGATGCGCCGGATGGCTGCCACGCGGTCGAGATACCATTCGCGGGTGTATTTTCTGTTCATCAGTTTCAGAATACGGTTACTTCCGCTCTGCACGGGTAGATGGATGTGGCGACAGATGTTCTTATGGGTGGCAATCACTTCCAACGTCTCATCGCTCATGTCTTTGGGATGAGAGGTCGTGAATCGGATACGCATGTCGGGGGCGGCTTCTGCTACGATGCCTAATAGCTGAGGGAATCCAACTTCGCCACACTGATAACTGTTCACATTTTGTCCCAACAATGTCACCTCTTTGAACCCCTTTCTCTGCAAATCTTTCACTTCGTTCAAGATGCTGTCCACTTCTCGGCTCCGCTCTCTGCCTCGAGTATAAGGTACAATGCAGTAGTGGCAGAAGTTGTTGCAGCCGCGCATGATACTGACAAAGCCGCTGATATGACTGCCGCAAACGCGCTCTGGAATTACATCGCGATAGGTTTCTGTTGTGCTGAGTTCTACATTGATGGCTTTCTCTCCAATCTCGGCAGCAGCAAACAGTTCTGGCAACGACAGATAAGAGTCAGGACCAGCCACAAGATTGACGTGGTGATGCTCTATCAATTCTTCCCTTACGCGCTCTGCCATGCATCCCACAACGCCGATGATGAATGCATGCCCTTTCTTCTGCAATGCATGTAATGCTTCCAGTCGGCTGTAGATCTTATTCTCTGCATTTTCACGGACAGAACAGGTGTTCAGCAACACAGCGTCAGCCTCCTCGATGGAATCGCAGGTTTCATATCCTGCCATTTTCATCACAGAGGCAATGACTTCACTGTCCGCCACGTTCATTTGGCAGCCATAAGTCTCAATAAAAAGTTGCTTCATTAAAATGAATTTGTACAAAAACGCTGCAAAGTTACGAAAAGTAGAGAGCAAAACAAAGAAATCTCGTTTCTTTTTTGCTGAGACAAAGTAACTTCGCCATCATGACGGCAAAGTTACGGAAAAAAGTTTGTACCTTTGCATTCGATTTTCAACATCATAATAAAAAAGACGTGAGACTGGACTTTCAGAAAAGTATTGCCAATAGCCAGGCCACACTCCCCATTGTGGGAGGGCTGACCTTTATTCTTTGGTTTGTACTTCCTCCCCTTCATTCGTCCATTTCTTATTCAGCATCTGATTATGGATTGTGGCACTATGTTCCTTCCTTTCTTCAGGAGGGGTATTGGACCTTGGTCATCAGTGCTATTCTTGCGGCTTGGGCAGTTTATCTGTTGGCGGAACTGAACAATGCCAATGTGCTGCTGAGGGTGAACTCGCGGATGCTGAGTAGTATGCTTTCCCTCTTGTTGTGCCTGATGGTTCTGTGTCATGGGTTTCAACCAGGAATGGTGGTGATGCTTCTCTCACTGATGTCCTTTTTCCCCTTGTTCTCATCCTATCAGTCTTCCATGCCGCAACCGCCTTTCGTGGCTTCGCTACTGGTGTCGATTGCTTCGTTGGTGTTTCCGAAATGGCTGTGGATGATGCTCGTCTATTGGTTCATTTTGGGATTATTTCGTGCCTTGTCTTTGCGGAGCTTTGTTTCTTCTCTTTTGGCATTAATATTGCCGTATTGGTTGTATGGAGGTGTCGCTTTCTTGACGAGTACGTTCCCTGATTTTATGATTCATTTGCAGATGATGGTGGATTTCCAGAGGGGTGATTATGGGCAGTTGGAGTTTCGTGATGTTGTCACGTTCTTGTTCGTGGTTCTGCTTTTTGTAGTGGGGGCTGTCGATTTCTCCGTCCATCAGTTTATGGACAAGACTCGTACGAGGATCATCTATAATTCGTTGATATCTTATGGTGTGTTCATTATTATTGGCGTGTGTGTCCAACCTCAGTATTTGTGGGTGCTTCTTCCCCTGCTCATGCTGCCTACTTCCATTGTTTTTGGTCATTTCTTCACGCTGACCTATACGAAGTTCTCCCACATCTGCTGCATCGTGCTGATGGTGCTGGCTGTGGCAGTTCTTGTGGTGCAGTATCTGCCTGATAATCTTTTATTTCAACTCCTAACTTCTAATTTCTGATACACTTGGATTCTCTCAATCAGTTTTTCATAGAATACGGCTATCTTGGCATGGCAATGGCATCGTTTCTTGCAGGAACCTTCGTCCCTTTCAGTTCAGAAGTGGTCATGGGCACCCTGCTTGCCACTACGGGCATGGACCCGATTCTTACAATTCTCAGCGGCACAATTGGCAATGTGCTTGGTTCCATGTTCAATTATTTTATCGGACGTATTGGTAGCATTGAGCAGATTTCTCATTGGATGCGCATCAAGGAACGTCGTCTGCGCAAGACGCGCGACTATGTGGAAAAACGTGGTTCGTGGATTGCCGCCTTTTCCTTCCTCCCCATCTTTGGCACTGCTATCTCCATCTCTCTCGGCATATTGCGTGCTAATGTGTGGGGCGTCATCTTTTGGTCCACCATAGGGAAACTCCTCCGCTATATCATCTTCATGCTACCTATCGTGGTATGGGGAAAATAAAAAAAGGGGTGCGATGCATCCCTTTTCTTTTTTGCCTTAATTTTCTAATTAGTTGATAGCAGCATCGAGGTCAGAGCCAGCCTTGAATTTAGCCACCTTCTTTGCAGCGATAGTGATAGGCTTCTTGGTTGCTGGGTTAATGCCCTGGCGTGCTGGACGCTTAGCAACAGAGAATGTGCCGAAACCAACGAGTGAAACCTTGTCGTCTGCTTTGAGTGCACCAACAATAGCCTCAACACATGCGTCGAGAGCCTTCTTTGAATCAGCCTTGCTCAAACCTGCCTTTGCAGCGATAGAGCTAACGAGTTCTGTTTTGTTCATAAGAGTTAATAATTTAGGTTTTATAAATAAAGTTGTATTGGGTAAAATCCAATGGTGATTATTGTCTTTTCGTTTGTCTGGAAAGCGTTTCCTTCAAAACTTCGTTGCAAATATATGATATAAATTTTCGCAAACAAACATTTTTGACAAAAAAATGTTGAAAAAAACGAAAAAAACTTCTATTTTTTAGTTTTTTGCCCTTTAATAGGAAGAAAAACTCTAATTTTGCACTCGCAATTATGAAAGTGAGATGGTTTTATTATAAAATGAGTAGCGTATGAGAATGACTCCTGCCGTTAAGGTAATCTTAATTATAAATGTTGTGTTGTATGTCATGAGTGATTGGCTCACTCCAATGATTCCGCTGGATGGACATACAGACTGGTTCCGAAGTTTTAATGCTTTGCACCCGATAGGAGGTAGAGGCTTCGCACTCTATCAGTACCTCACTTATATGTTCATGCATGGAGGGTGGTGGCATCTGTTCTTCAACATGTGGTCGCTGATGATCTTTGGTAATGCTGTGGAGCAGCAGGTGGGCACGAAGCGATTTGTGTGGTACTACTTGCTGTGTGGTATCGGCGCGGCGTTGGTGAATCAGCTGTTCACATGGTTGGGCATCATTAATCCTGCTCAGTTGGTGGGTGCTTCAGGTGCCATCTATGGTGTGATGGCAGCTTCGGCGTTCTTCTTCCCGAATGCAAAGTTGTTCATCATCCCGATTCCTTTCCCGATCAAACTGAAGTATCTGGTGGGCTTCTATACGGTGGTGGAGATGTATTTGGGCATTACATCTATTGACGGTGTGGCGCATTTTGCTCATTTGGGCGGCATCTTGGTAGGTGCTATTATCTTGTTTGTATGGAAGATGCAGGACAAGCAACGTGCACAGCGGGGTAACTATTGGACTTCAGCGTCAGATGCTCATTATGAAAAGGACGAGAGTTCATGGAAGGACTGGTTGGGCGGTAAGCGTAAGCCGAAGATGCGTGTGACAAATATACGTGAGACGAATCATGAAGACCATCAGTACAACGAAAGGAAGCGCCAAGACAATGAGGAGATAGACCGCATTCTTGACAAGATTCGAAAGAATGGCTATCAAAACCTGTCCGAGAGTGAAAAAGCCACTCTTTTTAATGCCAGCAAGAAAATGAGAGGAGAGGAATGAGGTTGCTCAAGACGATACCACTAATGATTTTCATTGCCATCAATCTGTTGATGATTGTGGCAATGAATTTTTGTGCCTATACGTCATGTCTGCCTCCTCAGAACACCCCGCAGTACTCCTATTTCGGGTTGATGTTTCCAGTGTTTCTCGCATTTAACGTGCTTTTTGTCTTTTTCTGGCTGATTTTCAAATGGAAATGGGCGCTGCTGCCTTTGGTGGGGATGGCTCTTTGTGCCAGCAGCGTTAGGGCTTATTTCCCCATCAACTTTTCATCGGAACCTCCAGCGGGTTGCATCAAGGTACTGTCGTATAATGTAATGGCATTTGGTGATGACAAGTCGGTGCCGTGGGAGGATAATCCCATCTTGAAGTATTTGTTGGAGAGTGGGGCAGATGTCATTTGTTTGCAGGAGGCGAGGAAGTCTTTCGTGGATAGTGCGCTTGACAGCATCACGTCGATTTATCCTTATTATCATTTCCAGTTGGAAACAGATAACTATATCGCTTGCTTTTCGAAATTTCCGATTGATTCGGTGGTGAAGATAAACTATCCCACCACGACGAATCATTCCTATGCCTATGAGATGAGGGTGGGAGAGGATACGCTGCTGCTTATCAACAACCATTTGGAATCATACAGACTGAGTTCTGCGGACAAGGATGACTACAAGTCCATCATTAAGAATTACAAGCACCCAGGGCAGAATGACTCGGAAACGAAATATTTTAGCTTGACTGAAAAAATTACTGGGCACGACTCCATTCGGGGACTTCAGGTGGATTCAGTAGCAGATTTTGTGGGGCGGAACAGGGGACGTAACATTGTTTTATGCGGTGATCTCAATGCTACTCCTATATCATATGTCCACCATCGTTTGACGACCCTTCTGGATGATGCATATACACAAAGTGGAAACGGACCAGGCATCAGTTACAATAGAAGCGGGATGTATTTTCGCCTTGACCACATTTTTGTGAGTCCAAACATCAAAGCATATGGGGCGAAAGTGGACAAGTCCATTAGGCATAGCGACCATTATCCTATCTATTGTTTTATCAATTTGGAGTAAAAGAAGGGGGCAGAGGGCTTTGAAATGAATATTTTTGTGGTGTTTTTCTTTCTATTTGTAAAAAAAACTATAACTTTGCACCTTGAATTATCGTGGATTGCCTCAAACTCTAACGCTTATATATAATATATATGTGTAGCGGACATGGTTTTGAGGTTGTTGTGGGCTGAGATGAAAAGAACAACAAAAAGAATAACATAACAATCAATATATTAAATCATTCAAAAAATGCAAAACAAAGGATTTGTAAAGTTTCTAGCAGTGGCGCTGACCCTCATCTGCTTGTTCTACCTCTCTTTTGGCTTTGTCACCAAGTATGTGGAGGACAAGGCTGCCAAGATGGGCGAACAGGAAGCAGAGCTTTACTTGGATTCGTTGAACTCGACTCCATTCTATCTGGGCAACTACACACTGAAGGATTGTCGCGAAACCGGCATTGGTTTGGGTCTTGACCTGAAAGGCGGTATGAACGTCATCCTGGAGGTGAGTGTGCCAGAAGTTGTAAAGACGTTGGCGGACCACAAAACTGACGAAGCATTCCTTAAGTCTGTCAGTGAGGCAGCAAAGGAAGCGCAAGAAAGTCAGAGCGATTTCATCACACTTTTTGTCAAGGCTTATAAAAAGAACGCTCCTGGTAAGCCTCTTGCGACCATCTTTGCCACTCAGCAGTTGAAGGGCAAAGTGAACACCAATAGTTCAGATGCAGAGGTGGAGAAGGTTCTGCGCGAAAGCGTTGACGAGGCTGTTGACAACTCATTCCTCGTGCTCCGTACACGTATCGACCGCTTTGGTGTCGTTCAGCCCAACATTCAGAAGATTGAAGGGCAAAGTGGACGTATCATGGTGGAACTGCCTGGTATCAAGGAACCTGAGCGTGTGCGCAAACTCCTTCAGGGTAGTGCAAACCTTGAATTCTGGGAGACTTATGATGCACCTCAGGTGGCTCCTTACCTTTCACAGTTGAATGCTGCCCTTCGCAATGGAGGTGTGGTGGCTACTGATTCAGTTCAGGCTGATACAACTGCTGTGGCAGAGACTGAGCAGGTGGAAGAAAAGGTTGATTCCAGCAAGAATGCAACAAGCGTGTTGGCTCAGGTGAACAAGGGCGATGAGGCTGCTGTTGCCAGCAAGGCCACGGAAGCAGCCAAGAAGGAGAACCCTCTCTTCGCTATGTTGCAACCAACGGGTGCCCAGCGCGGGTGTATGGTTGGTTTGGCACAAGCACTTGATACGGCAGAAATCAATGCACTTCTTAACTCTGAGGTGGCTAAGCAGATTTTCCCTGCTGACCTTTCCCTCAAGTGGGGTGTGAAGTCAATGGATAAGGCTGGCAAGATTTTCGAACTCTATGCTATCCGTACAACAGGTCAGAATGGTCGTGCTCCACTGGAAGGTGAAGTGGTGACTGAGGCTAAGGATGAGTTCGATCAATACGGCAATCCTGTCGTGACCATGAAGATGAACACGGAAGGTGCTCGCAAGTGGGCTGCCCTCACTGAGGCTAACGTCAATCATTGTGTGGCTGTTGTGCTTGATAACCTCGTGTATAGTGCACCAAACGTGATGAACAAGATTGACGGTGGTAACACCCAGATATCTGGTAACTTCACGACGACGGAGACGAAGGACTTGGCAAATGTGCTTCAGTCTGGTAAGATGCCAGCTCCGGCAAGCATCATCCAGGAGGACATCGTAGGTCCAACCCTCGGTGCTCAGTCCATTCAGGCTGGTTTCATCTCTTGTATCGTCGCTTTCATCGTGCTGATGCTCTACATGGTGCTCATGTATGGTGTGCGTGAAGGTATGGTGGCAAACTGTGCCCTCATCCTGAACTTCTTCTTCACATTTGGTATCCTCACTTCGTTGGGCGCTGCATTGACCATGTCGGGTATTGCCGGTATGGTGCTGACATTGGGTATGGCGGTCGATGCCAATGTGCTCATCTATGAGCGCACAAAGGAGGAAATGCGTAGTGGCAAGAACATCAATGCTGCTGTGGCTGCAGGTTACAGCAATGCTTTCTCTGCCATCTTCGACTCGAACGTGACGACCATCTTGACGGGTGTGATTCTCTATAACTTCGGTACTGGTCCAATCAAGGGTTTCGCAACGACCCTTATTATTGGTATCGTTTGTTCTTTCTTCACTGCCGTTTGGTTGACTCGTATCGCTTACGAGCACTTCCTCAACCGTGGCAAGTGGCAAGACCTTACGTTCACAACGAAGTTCTCGCAGAACATGATGAAGGACACTAAGTACAATTTCATGGGTAACTACAAGAAGTCGTTTGTTGCTTTTGGTGTGTTCCTCGTGATTGTGCTTGCAAGTTTTGCCATCCGTGGCTTGAGTCAGTCTATTGACTTCACTGGAGGTCGCAACTACAAGGTTGAGTTTGTGAAGCAGGTGGAGCCCGAGGCTGTGAAGGCGGCTATCGTGAAACAGTTTGAGGCTAACAATAAGGATGGTGAAGCCATCAACGTGACGGTGATTGCTATCGGAACTGAAGGCAACAACGTGCGTGTGTCAACGAACTTCAACATCAATGACAATAGTTCTGCTGCTGACGCACAGATTGAGTCTCTCCTCTATCAGGCATTCGTGGATGGTGGTATGGTGGACAAGACCGTGACGGAGGAGGCATTCCTTGACCGCGACAACCGTGCTGGTGGTTCCATTGTTTCTTCTCAGAAAGTGGGTCCAGCCATTGCATCCGACATCCTGCGTGGTGCAGTATTGTCAGTCCTTTTCGCTATCGTGGTCATCTTTGTCTATATCCTTATCCGTTTCCGCAACGTAGCATACTCTGTTGGTTCTATCGTGGCTTTGACGCTCGACACAGTGCTTGTCATCGGTATGTTCTCGCTCTGCTACGGTTGGATTGGTTTCTCACTCGAGGTTGACCAGACGTTCATTGGCGCTATTTTGACGGTGATTGGTTATTCCATCAACGACAAGGTGGTCATCTTCGACCGTATCCGTGAAGTCTTCAAGAACTATCCGAAGCGTGACCGTCAGCGCGTCTTCAACGATGCCTTGAACAGCACTCTCGCACGTACCATTAATACATCTGTGTCAACGTTCATCGTGTTGCTTGTCATCTTCGTGCTCGGTGGCGATAGCATCCGCGCCTTTGCGTTTGCCATGATGCTGGGTGTCATCATCGGTACAAGTTCCTCACTCTTCATTGCGGCTCCTACGGCTTATCTGGTCATGGGCGCTCGCATCAAAGAAGATGAAGAGCCTGAGTCTGCAAACTAACACATCAATATAGATAAGGCAGCAGCGCATTGAGCGTTGCTGCCTTATTGCTTAAAACAACACAAAATTATGACAAAGATTCGTGCAGCCATTGTTGGATATGGCAACATTGGAAAGTACGCACTGGAGGCTATAGAGGCTTCTCAGGACATGGAGTGCGTAGGCGTGGTTCGTCGTAATGGTGAGGCTAACAAGCCCGCAGAACTCGCCAATTATCCTGTAGTAAAAAACATCACAGAGTTGAAGGATGTGCAGGTTGCAATCCTTGCCACTCCCACTCGTAAGGTGGAAGAGTATGCTAAGCAGTGTCTTGCTCTTGGCATCAACACGGTTGACTCTTTCGATATTCACACGCAGATTGTTGACCTTCGCCGTTCACTCGACGCTGTGGCAAAAGCCAATAATGCTGTTTCTATTATCTCAGCAGGATGGGATCCGGGTTCTGACTCCATCGTTCGTTCACTCATGGAGAGTCTTGCTCCCAAGGGTGTCAGTTACACCAACTTTGGTCCAGGTCGTTCGATGGGTCACTCAGTAGCTGTTCGTGCCATTGAAGGGGTGAAGGATGCACTGTCAATGACGATTCCAGTGGGTACGGGCATTCATCGTCGCATGGTCTATGTGGAGTTGGAAGAAGGTGCAGATTTTAAGACCGTGGAGGCTGCCATCAAGGCTGACCCATATTTTGTCAACGACGAGACTCATGTGCAGCAGGTTCCTTGTGTTGATGCCCTCAATGATGTGGGTCACGGCGTGAACCTTGTCCGTAAGGGTGTTTCTGGTAAGACTCATAACCAGATGTTTGAGTTCGACATGAAGATAAATAATCCTGCGCTGACGGCTCAAGTTCTTGTGAATGTGGCTCGTGCCTCTCTCAAACAGCAGCCTGGTGCTTATACAATGATTGAGATACCTGTCATTGATATGCTCTGCGGTGATAAGGAGGATTTGATTCGCCATCTTGTATAGCAGGGAAAAGGGAAATGTTTGTCCATGAAACAGACAGGCTGAACCTGCCCCAAAAGCGTTGCAGAAGAGAAACTGCAACGCTTTTTTTCGCTTTTATTTTGTATTGTCTCCAAATTGCGCTATCTTTGCCAACAAAACAAAAAGAGATGGTTATGAAAAAAGTAAACCTATGGCTTTGGGTGCTCGCAGCATTGATGCTGTTCTCCTGCGAGGAGAAGAAAAAAGCCGCAAAAAGTCCAGAAATGGAGGTCGTGCCAGTTCATGAAATGCCAAGCATTAATGAGGCTCATGGCATTATTGGCGATGGTTCGTCGATGAATGTCATAGAGTTTGTCCGTGATGATGGTGATACGTTGTACATCAGCAAGAATGGGCAGACGGTGATGGGCGGACTGGTAGTTGGCGATGAACTGGAGGTGATTTACAATGTCACGGAGGAGGATGTTTTTGCCTCGGTGGCAGTGAATCTGACGACCTTGCAGCATCTGTGGTCACAACGAGGGGCAGATGGCCGGGAGCAGAGTCTTGAACTTGATGCGGGAGGACGTGCCTCCACCTATAATATGTCGGTTGATTATGATTCATGGGAAGTGAAGAATGGCTTGCTGCTTTTGCATAGCCCCAAGAAGGTGGGCGATGAGGGTCCTGCTATTGTTGACACTTTTGAGATTATGCAGTTGACAACGGATAGCCTCGTGCTGATGAATGGCGACTTTGTTTCTGCATTTGAGAGATATAATTGATTTGATTATTAAACTTAACTAAGTTCTCAAATTCATGATGAGAAAATATTTGTTGATAGCTGCATTGCTTGTTTCTGCCATGTGTGTATGGGCAGCACCCAAGGACGGGAAAAAGACTGACCGTGAGGTGTGGGTGGATATCATGTATCAAATGGCAGAACCCGTCATGCGGAACATGGCGGAGGGAAAGTTGCAGCAGGTGATGGACACGACAGGTGGCAACAAGAATTTGGAACTGTCGCCGACTTGGGACAATCGTGACAAGAAGGTGGCGTATATGGAAGCGTTTGGACGTTTGTTGGCAGGACTGGCACCTTGGCTGAATCTACCCGATGATGACACCCCCGAAAGTGCAAAACGTAAACAATTGCGTGAATGGACGCGTAAAGCCCTTATCAACGCGGTGGATCCTCAGTCGCCCGATTGTCTTGGATGGGAGAATGGCGGTCAGACGTTAGTGGACGGTGCCTATGTGGTAGAAGGGCTCTATCGTGGTTTCGATTCACTATGGGTACCGCTTCCCAAGGAAACCAAAGACCGTTACATTAAAGAGATACAAGGGCTGCGGCGTTATGATCCGCCTTATACGAATTGGCTCCTTTTTGTGGCGATGGAGGAAAGTTTCTTGATGTATGTGGGTGCACCTTATGACGCTTATCGCATCAAAACGGCACTTGCCAAGGTGGAAGAGTGGTATATCGGTGATGGGGTCTATAGCGATGGTCCATCGTTTGCCTTCGATTATTATAACTCTTATGTCATCCAGCCTATGTACACTGAGTGTCTGGAGATGATTGCAGCGAGGAATCCGAACAGCAGTTACCTCATCTTCAGCAAGACCAATGAGAAGACCCGCACGGCAAAGAACCGCCTGCAGGAAGTCCGCAAGCGTATGCAGAAGTGGTCGGTCATTTTGGAACGTTTCATCTCCCCCGAGGGAACATTCCCCATCATCGGTCGAAGCATCCCCTACCGTATGGCAACTTTGCAGCCGCTGGCACAGTTGGCATGGCGCAAGCAACTGCCTCAGGAGCTGCATAATGGACAGGTGCGTGCCGCTATCACGGCTGTAGCCAACAGGATGTTTTTCGGCCAAGTCGAGAATCCTGCCAAGAATGCCAGGGCGATTAGTAAGAATTACAATGCGGGCGGATTTCTGACAATTGGTTTTGTGGGTCCTCATCCCAATGTGGCAGATTGGTACACAAACAATGGTTCGCTCTATATAACCAGTCTCGCATTCCTTCCGTTAGGCTTGCCAGAGACCGATCCTTTCTGGACCGATCCTGCTGAGAAGTGGACGAGCAAGAAGGCTTGGGAAGGTGATGACTTCCCGAAAGACCACAAGTGGGACATCAATAGTCAGAAACTTTATTGGGAATAGTATTATGGTCCAGTACTTCCTCAGAAGTACTGGAGTACTTCTGTGAAAATACCGCAGTACTTCTGAGGAAGTACTGCGGTAGATATTCGTATGCGTTTGTGTTGTCTTTGTGCGTGTCAGAAAGGCAGGTCGCTTGATTCGTCAGCAGCCGTTTCAAAGTTTGCTTGTGTAGGTTGAGCGGCAGGCTGATCTGCAGGCGGAAATGGAGCTGCTGCTTGAGGGACAGGCTGTGCGGCTGCAGGCTGTGCGGCAGGTGTGGCAGGAACGACGTTCCATGCGCGTATGTCATTATACCAGCGGCCATTGTATTCGCGTGCATTGATGTCGAAGGAAACCGTCAGTTCCTGACCTTCCTGAATGTTGAAACGTGTCAGATTTTCTTCGCCAAACACGTTAAACACCATTCTTTTTGGGAACTGTCCCATGGTTTCCTCAATAACGAAATCCTGCATTTTCCAAGGGTTCCCTGTTCTGTTCGACACACCACCGCGCGGTTCCAGTGCCTTGATAATTCTTCCTGTAAATTCCATATTTTCCTATGCGTTTTTGTTACTTATTTATAAAATCAGCCACAAAAGTACGCTTTTTTTTTGTATTGTCAAAACTTCTCCCTAACTTTGTGTTCAAATAAATATTTTTGACCATGAGATTTAATGTTTCAAGTACCAGTCTCAGCAATCGCTTGCAGACGATAAGCAGGGTTCAGAGTTCAAAGAACGCTCTGCCAATACTCGATTGTATTCTTTTTGAACTCGTAGATGGCGTGTTGAAGATGACAGCGTCGGACAGCGAGACCACGATGGTTACGACCATGAACATCACGGAAGCGGAAGGTGAGGGCAAGTTTGCCATAGGCGCAAAGCAACTCATCAGTTCTATCAAGGAAATCTCAGAGCAACCCATCACGTTCAATGTGGACCAGAACTCGTTTGCCATTGAGATTACCTATCAGAATGGTAAATATAATTTGATAGGACAGAATGGCTATGAATTTCCTGTTCCTAATGGCGTGAATGATGGCGCACGCAGTCTTTCCATCGATGCCCAGGTGATGCTTAATGGCATTGGGCGCAGTCTTTTTGCTGCAGCCGATGATGAACTTCGTCCGCAGATGAATGGCGTGTATTTTGACATGACACAGGAGAGCATCACCTTTGTGGCAAGTGATGGCCACAAGTTGGTGCGCAACCGCGTGTTTTCTGCCCATGTTGACGAGCCGTCGGCTTTCATTCTCCCCAAGAAACCTGCTTTGTTGCTGAAGACAGTGCTTCCGAAGGCTGAAGGTGATGCAGTCGTGCGTTTTGACGATCGCAACGCGGAAATCCAGTTGACAGATTATGTCATCAGTTGTCGTCTGATAGAAGGGCGTTATCCTAATTATAACTCCGTGATACCAACCGACAACCCATTCCGTGTGACGGCTGACCGCATGGCTTTTATCAGTGCATTACGTCGTGTGAGTGTCTTTGCCAGTCAGAGCAGTGCGCTCATCAAGATTCATGTTGAGCAGGGTACGCTGACCGTTTCGGCTCAGGATTTGGATTTCTCCACATCGGCAGAGGAACACATCATGTGTGACTACGATGGTACAGCCATGAGCATCGGTTTCAATGGCCCATTCCTCATCGATGTGCTCAATAGCATCACCAGCAACGATATTGTATTGGAACTTGCGGATCCAAGTCGTGCGGGTGTCATCACACCAGCAGAGCAGGAGGAGAATGAAGACCTTATCATGCTGCTCATGCCGATGATGCTGAAAGATTAAAGGAAAACCCACAGAGAGGCTGCCCTTCTCACATACGATGTGGAGGGGTGGCTCTTTTTATGATAGAAGGTAATATGCTACAAGGAAAGAAAATTGTGCTCGGCATTACGGGCAGTATCGCTGCTTATAAGTCATGCCTCATCATTCGCCAACTCATCAAAAAAGGGGCAGAGGTGCAGGTGGTCATCACTCCTGCGGGGAAGGAATTCATCACTCCCGTCACCTTGTCTGCGTTGACCAGCAAGCCTGTCATCAGCGAGTTCTTTGCTCAGCGTGACGGCACATGGCATTCCCATGTTGATTTGGGCTTGTGGGCGGATGCCATGCTGATTGCTCCTGCTACAGCGTCATCTATCGGCAAGATGGCAAATGGAGTGGCAGACAATATGCTTATTACCACCTACCTCTCCATGAAGGCACCTGTATTCATCGCTCCTGCCATGGACTTAGATATGTATGCACATCCTTCTACACAGAAGAACCTGAAGACTTTGCAGTCGTATGGCAATCATATCATCGAGCCTGGCACAGGTTTTTTGGCATCGAAATTGGAAGGTAAGGGACGAATGGAAGAACCGGAGAATATTGTGGATTGTCTGGAGCAGTTTTTTGCCCGAAAGGAAAGTATGAAGGGGAAAAAAGTGTTGATTACGGCGGGTCCCACCTATGAAAAGATAGACCCGGTGCGTTTCATCGGCAACTATTCATCGGGCAAGATGGGCTTTGCATTGGCAAACGAATGCGCCAATCGTGGGGCATGGGTAGAGTTGGTTTGCGGCCCTGTTTCTTCGGCAATGCAAGTGAATAACCAGAGTATTCACCGCACTGATGTAGAGAGTGCTCATGAAATGTTTGAGGCATGTAAGGCATTATATCCATCGATGGATTCGGCTATTTTATGTGCTGCGGTGGCAGATTTTGCTCCAGAGCGTACAGCCGAACAAAAGATAAAGCGGACGGGGGATGACATGGTCATCCGTTTGAAACCGAATCCTGACATTGCGGCATCATTGGGACAAATGAAGAAGAAAGGGCAGACCCTTGTGGGATTTGCCCTTGAAACGAATGATGAGGAATCGAATGCACAAGTCAAACTGAAGAAGAAAAACTTCGATTTTATCGTGCTGAATAGCCTTAAGGATGAGGGAGCTGGATTCCGAACAGACACCAACAAGATTACTATTATCACCGCTGATACAAAAAAAGACTACCCCCTCAAGCCCAAAGAGGAGGTAGCCAAAGATATTGTGGACAATTTGGAATGTCTTTAATTTCCTTCCTTGAGAATCATATCGATTGCTGCGGCAACAGATGCAACAGCCACACGCGTGTTTTCATCCGTCACACTTGGCTCGATGTTGACTGCGTACTTGTCGGCAGTGGTGAATAGTTCTTTTGCCACGCCATTCCATTTCTTGTCAACGCTGCCAATCTGTTGACCTGCGGCATCTGTAATCTCGAAATTCCAAGCCTTCCAGTCCCCCTTGATGGTGGCGATTTCGTGTCCGAGATTGTCCACTAAAGTGAATTTGGGTTTTAGAAGTGCGAATTTCTGCTTGAAAGAGCCGATGGGCATACCCGCCTCGTTGTAAATCAGAACCTTAGACATGAAAAGGGTCATATTACGTTTGAGTTGCGCAATACGCTTGCCGTCAATGTTTAAGATGTTGAGTTCGAAAGGCATCATGCTGTCAGGTAAGATGAGTCCAAGCATGATGTGGAAAAAGGACTTGTGTTCTTGGATGGCGCCCACTTCTTGTCCCTCCCCGTTATACACCTTGTAGGCATTAGAAAGTTTGAATGCGGCAATTTTCTCGTCAATGACGAATGTGTTGTTAAGAAAGAATTTGTCCATTTGTTGATGAGTTCTGGGATGTGAAATTGAACTTATAACCGAAAAATAAAAAGGGGCCTTGTTCTTTGACATAGCCCCTTATTTGTGCTCCAGTTTCGGAAACAGTTGCCCCGTGGAGCGTTCTTTGATTATTCGGCAAAAGCCTCGATAGAGTCAACTGCCTCTCCATATACAGAGTCAACCTCCTCAATTTGGCTATTTGCAGAATCCATCACTGCTTCAAGAGAGTCTGCTGCTTTCTGTATTTCGTCAAGTTTGCCTGCGCAACCGCTACATGAAGCAAATGAGATGGCAGCAAAAGCAACTGCGACAAAAAGGATCTTTTTCATGATCGATAATCTTTACCTTGTTTGATGACAAGTCGATTGGATTACATGAAGTCGAACACCTTGTTAGCGCTGATACGCTCCTGGAACTTCTCTTCAGTGTCCATGAGGTAGATGATACCGTCGATGATACCAAGGATACCGCCGATACCACAGCAAAGACCCAGAAGGAGGTAGATGATACCGCCCTTGTTGTTGCCGAGGTAGAACTTGTGAACACCTAAACATCCCAAAAGGATTGCAAGAATACCTGCAGTTGTCTTATTCTTCATAACTTTTTTGTTTCTCGCGGTTGAGAATTTTTTTTGAGTTTTTATTGAGTGTACAAGTGAACCGCCACTTGCCACCTTTTTAATTGTATTTTGCCTTTTTCCTTTTCGTTGCAAATGTACAACATTTTTTTGTGTTGCAAATGTACAACATTTTTTTGTTAAGTAAAAGAAAAAAAAAGATAAAATCTTCGACAAAAAGAACGCTTTTTTATAAAAAGCAACATGATGCCGCCATTTGTGAAACATAATAGGGCGTGTCCTCATGATGGTGTGCCAAAAAGACAAAAAGCGGGGCAATTATTTGGGTAAGTCGGGAGAAAGTGTTACTTTTGCCGAAAAATAGCGTTGAGGGCGCTGAAGCCCAGTTCTTATGTCTCAAAATTTCATCAAATTAACTACTCTCGTTTGTTTGTTCCTAGGGTGCTCTTTCGTCACTCTTGTCAAGGGACAAGAATTGAATTGCACGGTCAGGCTCAATCATTCCCAGATACAGGGAACGAACACCAGCGTGTTCGAGTCGCTGGAAACGGCCATTAATGAGTTCATGAACAATCGCTCGTGGACTGATTTGCAGTTCCAAAAAGCGGAGCGGATTGACTGCATGATGAACATCACCGTCAAGAAATATGACAAATCCAGCAACATGTTCAATTGTGAACTGCTCTATCAGGTGACACGACCCGTGTTCAATTCAGGTTATAGCACTACAGTCTTTTCCATGCGTGATACGGAATTCACCTTTGCTTATCAAGAGCAAGATGTGCTTGAGTTCAACATCAACAATATGGATAATAATTTGACGGCGCTGCTGGCTTACTATGCCTATCTTTTCATTGGAATGGATTTGGACACTTTCTCTCCATTAGGTGGAACAGAAGTCCTGCGCATGGTGGAAAGTATCGTGAACAATGCTCAGGCCATGTCGAATCCAGGATGGAGAGCCTTCGATGACACGAAAAACCGCCATGCCATCATCAACGACTATATGGATTCATCGTTGGAACCATTGCGCCAGATGCAGTACAAATATCATCGCCAAGGACTCGATGAAATGGCACAAAATGCAGACAGAGGACGTGCTGCCATCACGGAGGCATTGGAGATGTTGAAAGAAGCCCGTAGTAGCAAGCCTCTCTCGCAGTTGCCTCAGATTTTCACGGATTTCAAGCGTGATGAAATCGTCAACATCTATTCAGGGCATGGGACAGACAAGGAAAAGCAGGCTGTGTATGACATTGTGTCTGAAATCAATGCAAGCCAGAACACATATTGGAACAGAATCAAGAAATGATACGCCATCTGCACATAGAGAATTATGCTCTGATTGAGCATTTAGATATTGATTTTCATACGGGCTTTTCTGTGATTACAGGTGAGACTGGTGCGGGAAAGTCCATCATTATCGGTGCAATCTCTTTACTTTTGGGGCAACGCGCCGATTCCCGATCCATCAAGGCTGGTGCCAAGCGTTGTGTGGTGGAGGCTGTCTTTGATGTCTCATCTTATCAGCTGGATGCTTTTTTTCAGGAAAATGACCTTGACTTCGATGGTATAGAGTGTATTATCCGTCGTGAACTGACTGCTGTAGGTAAGTCGCGCGCCTTTATCAATGATACCCCCGCTTCGCTTTCTCAACTGAAAGAACTGGGCGAGCAACTTCTCGATGTGCATTCGCAGCATAAGAACTTACTGCTTGGCAAGGAGGATTTCCAGTTGAGTGTGCTTGACATCGTTGCTAATCATCGGGATGTACTTGATGCCTATAAGGTTGCATATAAAGAGTATCGTCTTCTCCTCAAGCAGTTGGATATGGCGCGGGAAGAAGCAAAAAGTGGAAGGGAAAACGAAGATTACTTGAGTTTCCAAGTGAACCAGTTGGCTGATGCCGATTTGCAGGAAGGCGAACAGGAAGAATTGGAAGAAGAGGCTGAAACGTTAGAACATGCCGAAGACATCAAATCTTCACTATATACGGCTGCCAATTACTTGCAATCATCCAATGACGGAACAGATGTGTTGGGGATGCTCAAGCAGAGTCTTTCCGCTGTCCAGTCGATTTCATCGGTCTATTCAACTGCCAATGAATGGGCCGGACGCCTCGATTCGTGCTATATAGAACTAAAAGATGTGGCAAACGAATTGGAGGGTCATGCAGAAGATGTGGAGTATGATCCCCTGCGGTTGGAGCAGGTGAATGATCGTTTGAACACCATTTATACTTTGCAAAAGAAACATGGTGTGGAAAGTGTGGAAGAACTGTTGTCTATCCAGAAAGAGATGGAGGAAAAGTTGTCTCGCATTACCCATTCTGATGATTTCATCGAAGAACTTCAGCGAAAAGTGGAAGCTCAAGAAGAAACAGTGTCGGTGCTGGCAAAGAGGCTCTCGCAACAGCGTGTGGCGGCAGCCCATAGGGTGGAAAAAGAGATGGAAACGCGGCTCTTGCCATTAGGCATGCCCAATGTGCAATTCAAATGCTCCGTTTTGGCGATTCCATCGGAACTTACCCCCACAGGATACGACCAAGTACAGTTCCTTTTCAACGCCAACAAGACAGGCGAACCTAAGCCCGTCAGCCAGATTGCATCAGGTGGTGAAATCGCTCGTGTGATGCTTTCGCTCAAAGCACTCGTTGCTGGTGCGGTGAAACTCCCCACCATCATTTTTGACGAGATTGATACGGGTGTGAGCGGTTCCATCGCTGAAAAAATGGCACGTATCATGCGGGAGATGGGCGACCATGAACGACAAGTCATTTCTATTACCCATCTGCCACAAATCGCAGCCTTGGGTGACCATCATTATAAAGTATACAAGGAAGAGACTGCCGATGCAACGCTCAGCCATATCATACCGCTGACAAGCGAACAACGTGTAGAGGAAATTGCTTGCATGCTCAGTGGCGAGAAGCTGACACAGGCGGCGCTCGACAATGCACGAATCCTTTTAGGCTTATGAAAAAGAATCTTTTGCTCACCTTTGTCCTTTGCATTGCAGCATTGGCAAGTTTTGCCCAACCCAAGTTCACCTCGAAGGTGGGGAAGGGTATCGTCTCTCTGAATACCTATGACCGTCAAGGCAATTTGCTGCATCAGGGCATTGCATTCTATGTGGGGACAAACGGTGAAGCGGTTGCTGATTACCGAATCTTCAAAAATGCATATCAAGCATCGGTGATAGATTCCAGCGGTAAGCAGGCGGATGTTGACCTTATTTTAGGTGCTGACGACAGTTATTCGTTGGTGCGTTTTCAAGTCGGTATCAAGGGGAATGTGGTCATTCCTGTAGTTTCCTCCGTTCAGCCGATGAAATCGACGGTTTATGTGTTGAAGCGTGCAGAAAATGGAACAATGGAGAGTGTGCAGGCAACGGTGGCTGACACCGCCATGATTCAAGGCAAGTACGCATATTATACATTGGATCAACAAGTGGATGAGTCGTTGATAGGTGCGCCTGTGTTCAATGCGTCGGGTGTTTTGATGGGCATTCTTCATGCTCAAATAGCAGGTAGGAGTCATGTGCTTGACATCCGGTTCAGCAAAGAACTGAAGGTGGCAGCCTTCTCCAGCAGTTCTGCTGCAGTAGCATTGAACAACATATATATTCCTAAGGCATTGCCAGACACACCTGAAGAAGCGTTGGTCTATCTTTATGCCAAGTCTCGCTCTGCTGATAATGAGGAATATATGGACATGGTTAATCGTTTCATTGCTGCCTATCCTAACAATGCAGAAGGCTATCTTCGCCGAGCCACCCCGCTGATTGACTTGACCCGTTTTGATGAGGCTGACCGCGATATGCAGCACTATCTCTCGTTGGTGGAAGACAAGGTCAATGGCAACTATAATGTGGCGTCGCTCATCTTCGATAAACTCCGTCTGCAGCCTGAACCTGCCTATGAGAAATGGAACGAAGATGTGGCGATTCAATACGTTGAGAAAGCCCTATCGCTCAATGCCTCCAAGTCCGACGAAAATGAACGTAAAACTACCAATACAAAATGTCAGATTCTGAAGGCTCAATTACTGATGAATAAGCGGGATTATGATGGTGCTTTGGCTATCTATGAGATTCTCAACCGTGAGAGTGGCGGTACTCCTGTCTATCTCTATGCCATCAGCATGGCTCGCGAGGGGAGGGGTGATTCCATCGACCTGGTGATGGAGCCGATTGACAGTGCTCTTGCCATGTTTGGCAATCCCATGCCTGGCGAAGCGGCCAGTTATGTGATTCGTCGTGGGCAACTCTATGCCAATGCTGGCAAGTACCGTGAGGCGGTGCTGGACTATAATCAATATGCCTACCTGATGAACAATCAGGTCAGCCCTGTTTTCTATTATGAGCGTTCCCAAATAGAACTCAATGCCCGTATGTACCAGCCAGCCTTGGACGACATCAACCGCGCCATAGAGTTGGCACCTCGTGAATCTCTCTACCATGTGGAACGTGCGGCCCTTGCAGTTCGTGTTAGCCTGTTCGACGAGTGCATCAAGTCGTGCCAGGATGCGCTTCGCCTTAATCCTCACATCATCGATGCCTATCGGATTCTTGGTTATGCCCAGTTTCAGAAAGGCGATAAGACAAATTCCCGTACTAACCTCCAAAAAGCAATCGAAATGGGCGATGAAACCGCTCAAAAACTGATGGACACCCTTTTTGCTAAATGAAAAAGATTCTCTTTTTTTCACTGGTTGCATGGCTGTCCTTCCTGTCCAGTTGCTGCAACCGCCAAACAGACGCACTTCTCGACCGTGCCGAAAGTTTTCTTCCAGCACAGCCTGATAGTGCAGCAGTGTGTCTGGACAGCATTTTGCAGGAGGATCTGAACGAGTCCCAGCGTGCTTTGTATGGCTTGTTGCGCTCCATCGTGTCCAACCACCGAGGAGATGGCGTCACCAGCGATTCTCTTATTCGGGAAAGTTATGACTACTATCGTAAAGCTTCGCGGGATGGGCAAACCTCTGACCCTGTTCTTCAGCGTCGCTATGCCCAAGGCTGCTACTATATGAGTGTTTTCTATACCAACAGCGATAGTCTTGAACTGTGTGGTGAGCTGCTTCAACAGTCCATTCGGGGCAGCCAACAGTGTGAAGATTGGCACACCTGCTATCTGGCGCACACCCTGCTCAGCCTCACCACCAGTTGGGAGAATCCTCGGGATGCCACTCGGCAAGCTCTAAAAGCATTGGAAATCTATCACAAGGTTGATGATGATATCAACAACGAAGTGCTCATCATGGGGCACGTGGCTGCCTCCTATCTGGCTGCAGCCGAACCCGACAGTGCTCTTGAGTATTATCTGAAAGGATATGAATTGGCTGAGGAAAACCATCTGCGTGAGGCCCAAAACAGTATGTGCATGGGACTTTCCGATACCTATTGCTATGTGGGCGCCTTCTGGCACGCCCTTCTCTATGCAAAAATAGGTGTAGAGACGGCTGACAGCACCACTCTCGCATCTTCTTTGCTCTCATTGGCACAATGCTATTACGCCAACGATTCGTTGGAGCAGGCAAAAGCCGTACTCGACACCATCCGTTGTGATTCAGACGACTATGTCAACAGATATCTCACCCTTCGTACTTTGTCAGAAATTGCTGTGCAGAGCCGCAATGTTGACTCCCTCTATGCTTATGTGGATTCTGCTTACCTGTTTCTGGAGGACCGCTTCTCCCGTGAGCAGCAAGTGAAAGATGCCGTCGTCATTCAAGAAAAGAAGCAGGAGGAGGTGCGCCACGAAACCGAACTTCACGGATGGATTATAGCATTCGTCCTCGTTTTCCTCCTGCTGATAGCAGGCATCGTGTTCTACTTCTATTATGTGCGCAAACGCCCTGTGTGTCACCCCGATGCGCCAGTGGAACGGCATCTGCTGGAACAACACCAGCAGCGCACCCTCACTCATGCAGTGCAGCAGAAACGTCTGGTGCAGCGTTTGGAATCTGCCCACAAGCACCCTTCCGATTCCAAGCAGGAGAAACGCACGGAGAGGGCATGGGCGGAAATGGAAAAGCTCATCAATGAAACCGATAATGACTTTGTGAAGAAACTGCGTCAGCAATACCCGGACTTCAAGGAAAAGGACGTCCATTTGTGTATGTTGGTGCGTCTGAAAGAGTCTAACGCTACGCTTGCCAATATCTTCAATGTTGGAGAATCCGCTGTTAAGAAGCGTAAATCTACACTCAAGAAGCATGGTTTCCATATCACTGATGCAGATATTACTTTAGAACAGATAATTGAGAATTTTTAATATTATCTTCTTATTGTTTTTCAGATAGATATTATTAAAACTTTCCACCCTGTTTTCTACCCTTTGTGAACTATTTGTGAATTATCTTTGAAGGGCATCTGAAAATGTGAATTTTTTGTGAACTGATTTTCTTGGTGTTTTGAGAACGAAAGGCGTAACTTTGTAGCAGAAAAATGTTTCACCAACTAAACACTACGCATTATGAAAGCTAATCGTACCACCTTCCTGGCAATATTTTGCCTCGCTTTCTCCTCCATCAGTTATGGGTTGAGTCAGCCAACCGTGCCTGGTCAATCTCAGGTGCGTGCCTACACACTTCCATTGCCTCTTGACAAATCCACCCCAATGGAGCGTTTCGACATTGACAACATTGTGGATGAAGCTTGGAACCAGTCGATGCAAGCAAAGGCTCCATCGGCCAAGAAGTCCAAGAAGCAGAAGAAAAATGACAAGATTCTCAAACGCTCGAAAAAGAGCATCACGTTCGTCGTGGACGAAGATTTGCCAGCCCCCAAGCAGACCTTCACGATGTTGCCATCCAATGAAATTTCTAGTCAGATTATTAGTAAGAAGGGGATTCCATACGTGGATCACAATGTGAGGAAGACCAGTTTCGATGGGGAAAAACTGTGCTATCTGGGCGAGGACAACTTCTATAAATGTATCGTACAGGCGTTTGCCGACCACCGTTCCCTGGTGCTGTCGCCCGACATGATGTGGCTCCTCATTGGTCAGGGCTTCTCACGCTATGTGAATGCCCATTCCGAAGAGTTGCGCGACAAGTTGGTGCATCATCAGGGCAAGATGGTCTTGAAGGTGGAGAAAGACAATGACGTTCTTAACCCCGCCAAAGGGGATTGGGCGCAGTTGCTGAACGACTTCTCTTCCATGATAGCTGACAACACAAAGGGAGACGTGGCGGATATGATGACAGCCGACTTCTCCACCACAGGCATGGATGAACGTATCGCCTCGCAGATCACGCTGATGGAGACCGTCAAGACCTATTTCGACTTCTGGAACGTTGTCATCGCATGTGGCATTCCCACCATCACGCTCGAAGGCACACCCGAAGACTGGCAGAAGGTGCGTGAGAAGGCTCGTGGCTTATCGAAGTATGGTCTTGAGAGATGGGCGAACGAATTGGACCCCATCCTTGCCGAATTCGTTAAGGCATCGGAAGGAAAACCCAATCAGGCGTTCTGGGAGAATATGGTGATGAAAGACCGCGTGGAGAAGTTCAAGTCCAAGAAAGTATGCGGTTTGTATGATATCAATGAAACCACCCATCTGGATGGCTGGTTCCTGAAGTTCTTCCCCAATGAACATGGATATACACAAGACGACATACTCTATACGGAAAGTATGCCAACGGAGATGGCACGCGGCAACTTCAAACAGGAATACATTGATCCCGTCACAGGCGCATCGATAGCGGTAATTCCTGTACAGCTTTGGGCTGGATTTGTGGGCGTGCAGGTGGATGAAAAGACGGGTGCCCTCACCCCCAAGATTGGCTGGTTTGCCCGCATCGGCGATGATGAACAAGAAAAACTCTCACGCCTGTATCAGATAGAAAGACACGGGGAACTCTCCTACTCTTATCTTCATGAAACAGACACCCTGCCAGGCATCCTTGCCAAGATGTCGAGCATCAGCAAACTGACGCTCCGTTTCAACAGCTTCCCAGTCATTATCCCTGCATGGATGGACAACCTGAAGATAGGCAAATTGGAGATTTATGGCAGACTCTCCGATGCGGAAGAAGCCCAACTGCGCCAGCGATTCCCCGAAGCCGATATCTCCAATACTAAGAAGTGGAAATTGATTGGAGAAGATGCCATCAAAGAGGAGGAAGCCACAAATGTTCATAAGGTGACGGATAGTAAAGGCAACAACCTACCTGTGCCCACCACGGAGAAATCCGGTTCCGTCAAAGCAATAGACATGGCCGAATTTGAAGGCATCGCTGCTTATGATCCATACGACATCCGGCAGGTGCTGGAATGAAAAGGGAACGTTAATTAAAACTCAACTTCCACCTCTACAGGGCAATGGTCGCTCCCCATGATGTCAGTGTGTATCTTTGCTGATTGAAGTTGGGATTGTAGTCGGTTGGAGCATAGCCAATAGTCGATGCGCCAACCGGCATTCTTTTCGCGGGCATGGAAACGATAACTCCACCACGAATAGATGTCGGGGGTGTTAGGAAAGAAATGACGGAATGTGTCGGTGAAACCGGCATTGAGGAGGTCGGTGAACTTGGCGCGTTCTTCATCGGTGAAACCGGCGTTGTGTCGATTGGACTTCGGGTTCTTGATGTCTATCTCCTCATGTGCCACGTTCATGTCGCCACAAACAAGCACGGGTTTTTGTGCGTCAAGTTTTTGAAGGTAGAGACGGAATGCGTCATCCCATGTCATGCGTTGGTCAAGGCGTTTTAGTCCATCTTGAGAGTTTGGTGTATAGACAGTAATGACGAAGAACTTCTCATATTCGAGGGTGATGACGCGCCCTTCGGTATTCATGTCAAGCCACCCGTTGTCAGACATGGAAGAGACGATTTCATCGGGCAATCCGAGGGCGACGGAGAGGGGGGTGTGCTTGGTGTAGATGGCTGTGCCTGAATAACCTTTCTTTTCGGCATAGTTCCAATAGGACTGATAACCCGGAAAGGCGAGGTCAAGCTGTCCCTCCTGCATCTTGGTCTCTTGCAGACAAAAGAAATCCGCGTCGAGCGTGGTGAAGACTTCTGAAAAGCCCTTGCCACATACGGCACGGAGGCCATTAACATTCCATGAGATGAACTTCATAATCAGTAATGCTTTGTCAATAGAATGGATGAAGAATTCGTGGTTAATTCCTGGTAATTCATGTTTTTATTTCAACACGAATGATCACGAATTAACCACGAATGATCATAAATTATTTTTTTTATATGTTTTATGCGAATTTGCTGAAATCCACCTTGTGCATGTCGCCCTCCTTGATGAAGGTGTCATGGAATGCATGGGTGGCAGCGAGGTTGTGCCATGACTGACCCTTCTGCGAAATCTTGAGGTAGTCCCAAAGGAGTTGCTTGTAGTCAGGGTGTGCACAGTTCTCAATGATGGCATGTGCGCGCTCGATAGGGCTCTTGCCACGAAGGTCTGCAACACCCTGCTCTGTGACGATGACATTGACATCATGCTCAGTGTGGTCAACATGACTGCAGAACGGCACGATGGCAGAGATAGCACCACCTTTGGCTACAGATGAGCAAGTGAAAATGCTGAGGAAGGCGTTGCGCTCGAAATCGCCAGAACCACCGATACCGTTCATCATCTTGGTGCCGCAAATCTGAGTGGAGTTGGCATGTCCGTAAAGGTCAACCTCGATAGCGGTGTTGATGGCAATGAGTCCCAAACGGCGAATCACCTCAGCGTTATTGGAGATTTCTGACTGACGAAGTACGAGTCTGTCCTTAAAGAAATCTATGTTGTCGTAGATGCTCAAGAGTTTGTCGTTAGTGACAGTGAGTGAGCAAGTGGAAGCGCACTTTACTTTCTCTTGGAACATGAGATCGACAATGGCATTCTGGAGCACCTCAGTATAAACCTCCATTTGTGGCATTTCAGGGTTGCTCCCCAATGCGAAGAGGATGGCATTGGCTGTTGTGCCCACACCGCTTTGGAAAGGAAGGAAACTTGGGGGAATGATGCCGCGTTTCTTCTCGCTCATGAGGAAATTTGCCACGTTCTCACCAATCTTGTCGGTGATGGGGTCTGCATCTTTGAAAGAGCGTGCCTCATCGGGGATGTTACATTCAACCACGCCCACAATCTTCTTGGGGTCAATCTGAAGGTAGGGCGTACCTATGCGGTCGGTCACCTTCTCGATGGGGATAGGCTTGCGATAAGGAGGATCGAGTGGTTCATATACATCATGGATGCCTTTTGAATTGGGTGAATGGAAGGCGTTCAACTCGAGGATGACTCCCTTCTTTGCCAAACGGGCAACGGTGGGGGAGATACCTCCTGCGGCAGTGAGATAGACTTTGCCGTCTTCCTCGATAGCACATACTTCAATGATTGCCCAATCGACATCGCCCAGGAATCCGTAGCGGAGGTCCTGTGCCATCATGCCGAGGTGGATGTCGTTGTAGGCAATCTCACCGGCATTGACATGCTTACGGAACGTGGAGTTGGTTGTGTATGGGGCACGATAGCGGATAGCCTGCTCGTCAGACAATACACCATCGCAGGACTGGCCCGTCGAAGCACCTGTGAAGATGCCAATCTGGTAGGGACGTCCTGCTTCGTGCTCAGCATGAGCTATTTTAGCAATCTCTGCCGTTACTGCTTTGGGTGTGCCTGCTGGAGTGAAACCAGACAGGCCGATGTTGTCTCCATTTTTAATGAGTGCTGCAGCCTCTGCAGCGGTGATTCTTGTAAATGCCATAAACCTTTAAGTATTACACAAATTTTCAAAATTTGTGCAAAATTAGATATTTTGTTTGGAATGACAAAATAAAGTGGCACAAAAACTGATGTTTTGTGCCACTTATATATAATATATGTGTGAATACAGGCATTATTTCACAGGATCGAAGTCATCCATTAGTGTATCTTTCATTAGTGTATCTTTCTTGTTTTTGGGTTCATAGATGACCTTGTTGGCTCCGCTGGTGATTTGAACAAATTCAGGATGCTCTTTAGCGAAATTGTCAACGTAGCGGATTCGTTTCTGGTCGTAAATCTCGCTGACAGCAATGAGGATGCCGGTTTCTTCCACTTCTCCAAAACCATAGTTGATGGCTGTGCCAAACATCTTCATGGTGGGGGAAAGGCTCATATAGGCATTGACCAATGGCGGTATGTTGTAACCCAATGCGCGCACCTCATGGTTCAGAATCTTGTAGTCTTCCTTGAAAGAATCTTCGCAGAAAAGCTCCTCAAATTCTTTCGGGTCATTCTCCAACTCAAGAGGTTTGGTGGGGATTACGAGTCCGTCTTTGTCACCGAAGTGTTTGCGCAGGAAATAAAGAATCATGTCACGTCCCTTACGGTTGTAACTGGGGTACATGGTCATCTTACCGAAGAAATACTTACATCCAGGCATGATGACTGCCAAGGCACCAAGTCCGTCCCACAGGTTGTCGAGGGCAAAGATGGATTTACCATCGGCACGAGTGGACTGGTACTCGAGAGTGACGAATGAACGTCCCAGTTCGATGGTGTAGGGCATGTATTCCTTGATGAATTTGTCAGAGAAATGGAACATGTGGCTGGTGGCAAGGATGGGCTGCCCCTTTTCATCTAACTGTATGTCTGGGCCAAGGATGTAGCGATAGCCACCGATGATTTCTTCCGATTCGGGGTTCCACACGATGAGTTGCTTGTAGGGATTTTCCATCGTGTCGAACTTGTCAAGGTCGCAATCAAGACCTGTACCACCACCTGCAGCACGAAAGGCTATCTCGCGCAGACGGCCGATTTCGCGTACAACATTGGGGGCATTTTGCCATGTGACGACATAGACCTCATTGTTGCTCTTGCTGGTCATGCGCAATCGCCGCTCGTCGGTGAGTTCTGATTTCAGCACCTCTTTGGGGATAGGTGCGATGATTTCTGCTTCCATATCTTGTATTTCCTTATTCTTGTTTATTGGATGCGTCTTTGTTGAGTTGGTAAACCTTTTCTTTTACCCATTGCGCCCATTCTGTGGGGGATTTCGATTTGTCGAAAGTCTGCCATGGAATGGGTTTGCCGAAGGTGACTGTGAATGTTTTCCCTTGGTTTTTGTACATCTCATCGGCCAAATAGAGCATGGCGATATTGAATTTGATGTGCAGACGCTTGCACCAACGGGCTATGTTGTAGAAACGGTCAGAGTTGTGACCAGAGAAATGCACTGGAATCACGTCCCTTTGATACTGTACAGACTTCGTGATGAAGGTCTTCTTCCACTCAATATCCCTGATGATGCCGTCTTCTCCCTTGCGAGAACAAAGTCCAGCGGGGAACATCACCACATTCTTCTCTGACTGAAAGGCTGCCTCGACCATCTTGGGAAAGTTCCTGCTGTTGCGTCCCGTCTTGTTGATGGGTACGCAGAGTGGTGCCAATCCTTTGAAACTCATTAAGATGTCATTTACCAAATAGACCATCTGACTGTTGTACTTGTGGCAAATGATGGAACCTAATGCAATTCCATCCTGTCCACCAAGGGGATGATTACTTACGATGGTGAAGTAACGCCCTCCCTCATTACTTGGCAGAGCGTCTAAACCTTCTTGGATGACCCCGTCAATGCTGGTCTGCACTTTTGTCGTGCAATTCAGATATTTGAGACATCCGTCCAGCCACTCAACTCCCACTTGTCCCTTACCTTCCCCGCACAGATGCACATTCATCCAGTCCTGGTGGATAATATTCTTCAGCCAAGACATCATAAATTGAGGAACAAACTTGGATTTTTTGCCGAGTTTGTCCTTCAAAACCTGGTCCACGTCAACCCTGAATTCTTCTCCTTCTATAGCCATAATATTGAAATGACGTGCAAAATTATTAAATCTTTTTTGTTTTTTAATAAAAAATGAGAACTTTTCGCCATGAGAGCGGAAAAAAAGTTGTAACTTTGCACCAATTATGGAAATTGTGTGTCAAGTGAACTAAAAACCGAAATGACACAAAATGATTTATGAAAAGGGTCGCTCGACCAAGATGAGAAGAAATAAAAGAAATATTTGATATGAAAAGAGTTTTGTTGGCAGTCATGTTTTGTTTTACGACAATACTGGGTGCCTTTGCACAGATGTCAGACGCTCAGGTCATCAGTTTTATCAAGAGTAGAACGAAAGGGGGAATGAGCCGATCACAGATTACGACGCAACTTATGGAACGGGGTGTTGAAGTGGAACAAATTCGCCGTTTGCGTAATCTGTATGACTCACAAGTGAATGATGATGGTTTCTCATCTGCAGCCTCTGGTTCAGTATCCATGGCAACAGAAAGAATGAAAGGTAATAGCGATGGAACGACCTCACAGGAATTAATCACGGCTCGTCTTGGTACGACTGGTGAAATACATGCAGATGCGTCCGAAGATCATGAAGAGGCGGAAAATGACGTACAATCTATGCAGAGAGTGCAGGGTGAGACTGCAGGCAAGCGCGTGTTTGGACACGACCAGTTCCGTCGTATTTCTGTGAATCCGAATGTCCCCACCCCTCAGAATTATGTGGTGGGTGCTGGCGATCAATTGGTGATTGACATTTATGGCGAATCGCAGAAAACATTGGTTCATACAATTTCTCCCGAAGGAACAATCACCGTAGCGGGTGTAGGTCCTATCCATGTGAGTGGTCTTACTGTGGCGGCAGCCCAAAGTAAGATTAAGGCAACTGTGGGCATGCATTATCAAGGTTCAAACATTCGTTTGACATTGGGAAAGACTCGCTCAATTATGGTGAATATCATGGGTGAGGTGAGAAATCCTGGTACATACAATATGTCATCCTTTGCAACTGTGTTCCACGCCATTTCTATGGCTGGGGGTATCAAACCATTGGGTACATTGCGTAACATTAAAGTGTATAGAGGTGGCAGATTGGTGACAGTTGTCGATTTCTATGAATATTTGTTGAATGGCAGATTGGCTGGCAATATCAATTTGGAAGATGATGATGTTATTCATGTGGAGCCTTATGACTGTTTGGTCGGTATCACAGGTAATGTGAAACGCCCGATGTTTTACGAAATGCGTAGAACGGAGACTGTGGGAACGTTGCTTAAGTATGCAGGTGGTTACACAGGCGATGCTTACAAAAAGTCTGTGCGTCTTGTTCGTCAGACGGGTGAACGCTATACTGTACACAATATTGACGAGTTTGAGATGAATGCATTTACCATTGACGATGGTGATGCTGTTTCTGTAGATGCCATCCTCAACCGTTACGACAATATGGTCGAGATTAAGGGTGCAGTGTTCCGCCCTGGCATGTTTAACATCAGTGGTGATGTCTGCTCCGTACGAAGCCTGATTCAGGCTGCCGATGGACTGACAGAAGATGCATTCTTGGATCACGCCATTATTCACCGCTTGAAGGAAGACCGCACCTTGGAAGTGATTCCGATAGACGTGAAAGGTATTATGGATGGAAATGTGGCAGATGTCCCATTGCAGAATGAGGATGTTGTGTTTATTCCTACTCAAGAGGAACTCCGCAAGGAACGTTACTTTGCGATTACAGGTCAAGTGATGACTCCTGGTAATTATGAATATGCAGATAATACAACCATTGAGGACTTGATTGTTCAGGCGGGTGGTTTGCGTGATGGAGCATCGTTGGCACGTGTGGATGTGAGCCGCCGCATCAATGACCCCTACTCAACAGAAAAGACACGCGATATAGCGGAGACCTACCAGTTTGACATCAAGGACGGATTGGTCATCAATGGAAATCGTAATTTTATCCTTCAGCCATACGATGTGGTGCATGTTCGCCGCAGCCCTGGCTATGTGATGCCTAAGAACATCACTGTGACAGGCGAGGTGAACTACGAAGGCGCATTCACGTTGGAAAAGAAGAATCTTCGCCTGACGGATGCCATCCAGATGGCTGGCGGTGTGACACAGGATGCTTATGTCAAAGGCGCACGTTTGATCCGAAAAATGAACGATGAGGAACGTCTGCGTAAGCAGGCTGTGTTGCAGTCTTTGCGTAACAACTTGGATGAGAAGGATTCCATTGCTTGGAATAAGTTGGAGTTGGATAACACCTATCCTATTGGTATAGATTTGGAGAAGGCTCTGAAAGAACCTGGGGGCAGATACGATATTGTATTGCGTGAGTCTGACCGTATTGATATTCCTGAGTACAATGGAACGGTGAGAATTTCTGGCGATGTACAATTCCCGAATACAGTCACGTATGTGGAAGGCAAGAGCCTCAAATGGTATATTGACAATGCGGGAGGATATAGCGAGTCTGCGAAGAAGAAGAAGACCTTCGTGATTTATCCCAATGGCATGATGGATCATGCTTCAAGAGGTACGAACATCGAACCAGGTAGTGAGATTGTGGTGCCAAGTAAGAAGAAGAAGCATGTTGATCTTGGCAATGTTGCGGCACTTGGTACTGTTATGACTCCACTGGCTACCATGGTTGCCTTAATTTCATATTTGACAAAATAACCCCAAACAGCAAATGTTATGGATAATCAGAAACAATATATAGAACTTGAAGAGCGGGGAGATAAAAGCCACATTGATTTTAAGGCCTTGTATGGGGCTCTTAAGAAACATAAGAGTTTGTATTGGAAAGTACTTCCTGCTTCGTTTGTTGTAGCGTGTGTTATAGTGCTTTCTATCCCCAAGTATTATACTTGTGAGGTTCAGTTAGCACCAGAATTGACGACAACTCGCAATAGTGGGTCTATTAGTGCTTTGGCTTCTCAGTTTGGTTTGAAGATGGGAATGGGAACTATGGGTAACTCGGAGGCCTTGTATCCGACACTTTATCCCGATTTGGTTAATTCCAGCGATTTTAAAGTTAGTCTTTTTAATGTTCCAGTTCATCGGAAAGATAGCACACGTGTTATGACATATTATGATTATTTGCGGAATGATCAAGATAAACCATGGTGGAATAGTGCGATAAGTGCAGTTGTTGATGGAGTTAAAAAGCTTATGGCATTGGAAGATACGATAGACCAAGAGCATATTGATCCGTTCCAACTGACTAATTTGCAAACAAAAATAATCAAGTCTCTGGAGAAAAAAATAGTCTGCGATGTGGATAATAAGACGCTTGCTATTACTATCACAGTAACAGATCAGGATCCCTTGATTTGTGCAGTAATGGCAGATTCTGTACAAGCGCGTTTACAAGATTTTATAACAGAATACCGTACTAAGAAGGCGCGTGTGGATCTAGAGTTTAATCGTCGGTTATATGATGAGGCAAAGAGACTTTATGATGAAGCACGCGAGGAATATGCTACTTATGCGGATGCTAATCTTGACCTAATGTACCAAAAAGATCGTACGAAGTTGATTAATCTTGAGAACGAGATGCAACTTAGGTATAATGCTTTCAATTCTATTGCACAGCAGTTGACGTCATCGGAGGCTAAAGTCCAACAAGATACCCCCGCATTTACAACTCTACAAAGAGCGACTGTTCCTGTGAAAAAGGCAGGTCCTCCTCGTGTTAAGATTGTCCTCGCCTTTCTCTTCTTGGCATTCCTTTGTACTTCAGCATGGATTCTCTATAAAGAGGACCAGTTGAAACCATTGCTGGGTCTTTCGTAAAGGGGGTAATTTTAATTCCATTTTGGAGAGCCTTGTGTGCTCTGGATTTGGTAATACAATAACGTATATAGGTATGTTTTCCATATTCAATACAAAAAAGAAACTGATTAACACTGGAATCTTCAATGGCGCTACCGATTGGCATAGCCATATCCTTCCAGGTGTTGATGATGGAATTCCGAGTCTGGAAGATTCTCTCGAAGTGCTTGCTTACTATGAGAAGATAGGGATTCGTGAGGTGTGGCTTACTCCTCACATCATGGAAGATATACCCAATACCCCAGAAGAACTTCGTAAACGTTACCAGGAGTTGCAGGAGGCTTATCAAGGCACAGTAAAACTGAATTTGGCGGCCGAGAACATGATGGACAACCTTTTTAATGAGCGGTTGGAGGCTAATGAACTATTGCCGATAGGTCCCAAAGGGGATCATTTGTTGGTGGAGACCTCCTACTATCAGCCTCCTATAGACTTGCATGGAACGTTGGAGCGTGTTAAGGAAAAGGGCTATCAACCCATTCTTGCCCATCCAGAGCGGTATCGCTATATGACTGACATCGATTATGACTACCTCTATTCAAAAGGTGTGAAGTTGCAGATGAATATCGTTTCTCTTGCCGGTGGTTATGGTAAATCCGCACAGGAGAAAGCGTTGATGATGCTATCCAAAGGCTATTACAGTTTCTTTGGTTCAGATTTACATTACTTGCCCAATTTCCAGAATGCAATCAATACGAAGGCTTTGAAGAAAGAAACCGTAGAAATGCTTCCCCGCATTCAGAATATTATCTTTTAAGGAACAGCAGGCTTTCATTGCCCATATTAAAGATGAGGTCGATGATGGAGAGGTCTGGTAAGAATTCGTGCTTTTGTTGAAAGACTTGGTAATAGGGGGTAGGGTGGAAATCCGATTCGAGAGGAGTTAATCCTATATATTTATGAGTACGCGAGATGTTTGGCTGAATGTCAAGCATCTCGCAACATTTTTGTATCAAGGCTTCATTGAAGTCGATGAGGAAAGTCCATTGTCGCTCATAGAGGGGGCGGAAATCATCTTGCAGATACTCAAAGAAGGGAGAATTGAAGTAACTCGTCTCCAAAGCGTACCAATGCTGCCGTTGCCAGTCGTTGTGTGTGCTGATGCGCACATCTTTCATCAGGCACTTTCCCTCCACGAAATTGCTGCGGTCAATCGGGATGGATAGGGAAAGCGGACCATTCGGAGAATCAATCGTGCAACGATTGCGAATAGTTTGCTTATGGTAGTTCTCGTATTGCTCTACCATTACGGGCTCTCCCTTGACAAGGGAAGAGAACCATGAGATGGGGGGGAGGTAGGCGGAAGGAAGAACCATGCTATTTAGTTGATGAAAATGTTTAAGTGAAGAGTGAAAAATCTAAGTTACCAGCCATACGGGATGTTCCTCATCAGCAAAGTAACTTAGATTTTTCACTCTTCACTCTTCGCTTTTTATTTTATGTTATCCACCCAGGTGAACAGACGGCTCCAGCGCACACCATGTGACTTGCCATATCTGTCTGTGATGAGCGAGAGCCAAATGAACAGTGGCTTGCCCACGATGTGGTCTTCTGGCACGAAGCCCCAATAGCGACTGTCAGCCGAGTTGTGGCGGTTGTCACCCATCATCCAGTAGTAGTCCATCTTGAAGGTGTACTCGTTGGTCTGCTTGCCGTTGATGAAAATCTTTCCATCCTTCACCTCCAATGTGTTCTTTTCATACACGCGGATAGGTCGTTCATAAATAGCGATATTATCTTGTGTCAGTTTCACGCTCTTGCCCTTGGCTGGAATCCAGATGGGTCCATAGTTGTCACGTGTCCAACCATATTGACGATTGAGTGGATAGAGGTTACCCCAGTAGCCATCCTTGATTTCCACTACGCTGTCGCAAAACTCTTTATTTGCTCGTAGTGCTTCTACAGCCATATGAGTGAGTGGAATGCCTTGGTTGTGGTCGAGTATCTTGTCACGATCTTCATCGCTGATATTTAGTTCTTCACATAAAGCATCGCTGAGTACTTGGCTGTTGTGTGTATAAACCTTATAGTTAAACTGTGCGAACGTTGGTGTTTCCTGCTTCTTTCCATCCACATAGATCATTTTGTCCTTGATTTCCAACGTCTGCCCAGGCAATCCTACACATCGCTTCACATAGTTTTCACGACGGTCTGCAGGACGAGTCGTCACACTGCCATAGATGTTCGTTTTAGTTGCCACAATCTGTTTTCCGATGCCGTAGAGTTGATCCCACATCTGTTGTTGCTCTTTGGCTGATAGTGTTTCCATCAGTGGCACTTCATATCCCTGTTCGTTGGCAGCCAAGCACCCTTCTTGATAGCAAAGGCTGTAATAGTCACCGTTGTAGTTGACAGCCACCGTGTCGCCAGCAGGGTAGTTGAACACCACGATGTCGCCGTATTCCACCTTGCCAAAACCCTTCACGCGGCGGTACTCCCATTGTGGCCATTCGATGTACGACTTGCAGTTCAGCATTGGGATGGTGTGCTGTGTGAGTGGCATCGTGAGCGGTGTCTGCGGAATGCGAGGACCGTAACTCATCTTGCTCACCAAGAGGAAGTCACCTGTCATCAGTGTCTTCTCCAGCGATGAGGAAGGAATCTGGTAGTTCTGGAAGAAGAAGTTGTTGACAAAATACACCGCCACCAAGGCGAACACGATGGCATCCACCCAACTCATGATGGTGCGGGCAATGTCGCTTTCCAGTTCCTTCCACCATGTCCACTTGATTTTCTTGCTGATGTAGGCATCGTAGATGAACGGCAGCACAATCAGTCCCCACCATGACTTCACCCAATAGAGGAAAGCCAAGTAGCAGACGGTTGCCACGCCAAATTTCACCCATTTCCATCCTGCCCATGCAGGTTTGTCGTTCTCACCCGAACGAGTTTTCTTGAAACTTTTGTAATCGAAAGCCATATAGACCCCTCCCCCGCCTCCCCTAAATGGGAGGAGTAGAATGTTTTGTGGGGGAGATTCTACTTTAGACTCCTCCCCCGCCTCCCCTAAATGGGAGGAGTAGAATGTTTGTGGGGGGAAAAGTCCACATTGTTCAAATATTATCTATAATTTTTCTCTGTGCAAATAGTAACCACTCCCTCCCTTCTGGGAGGGTGAGGGGTGGGTCTGCTTAAAACTTAAACAAGTCGTCTGTGCTCAGCAGTCCCTCGTGCTGGGCGGTAAACTCTGCCGCGATGACGGCTCCCAAGGCAAAACCCTGACGTGAGTGTGCATCGTGCGTAATCGTGATTTGGTCAGCCTCGCTGTCCCATGTGATGGAGTGGATGCCTGGCACCTCTCCACGTCTGACAGAACTGATGGGCAGCAAGTCGGCAGCCACCTTGTCACTTCCCTCCACCGTACCGTCAGGCTGCTGCAAGTAGCCCATGGTCCAATCCTTCTTGCGGTCGAGTCGTTCCACTATCTGTTCAGCCAGTGTGATGCCTGTGCCAGAAGGGTGGTCGAGTTTATGGATATGGTGGGTCTCCACCTCCTTCACATCATACTGAGGGAACCCATTCATGATGTTTGCCAGATACTTGTTGATGGCACTGAAGATAGCCACACCAATCGAGTAGTTGCTTGCCCAGAAAAGCGTCTTGCCCCCTTCCGTACAAGCCTTCCTGACGTCATCGCCATGCTCCTTCAGCCATCCCGTACTACCACTCACCACTTTCACGCCGGCCTTCCATGCCTTCAGGTAATTTTCATAAGCAGTCATGGGGGTGGTGAATTCAATCGCCACATCCGCGCTGGCAAAAGCCTCGCTTTCAAAGTCCTCTTGGTTGTCAATGTCGATGATGCTCACGATTTCGTGACCGCGGCTCAAAGCAATCTGTTCAATCATCTTGCCCATCTTGCCGTATCCTATCAATGCTATTTTCATCTTTCTATCCTTGGTTTTTGATTTTATTTCTAAAAAACACTGCAAAGATAATGAAAAGTTAGGAGTTATTGACTACCTTTGAACAATTTTTAATACAAAACCCATGGAACAACTGCTTCACTATACGTGGAAACATAAGATTTTCCCCTTGCACGAACTTCGCACAACCGATGGACGGCACTTGGAGGTGCTCAATCCTGGCATTCACAACACCGATGCGGGTCCTGACTTTACGGGAGCAAAAATCAAACTGAATGGCATCGAGTGGGTGGGCAACGTGGAGATTCACCAGAAGACCAGCGACTGGTTCCGCCATCATCACGACACCGATGCTGCCTACGAGAACATCATCCTCCACGTGGCAGCTGAGATAGACCAAAGGCTCTTCTACCCCAATGGACAGGAGATTCCGCAACTGCAACTCTCGGTGCCCTCTTATGTGGAGGAGAACTACTCCGAACTGAGTCACAACGACTGCCGACCTCCTTGCCGTCATGTGATTGGCGAACTTTCCACCTTCCTCATCCACAATTGGATGACCTCCCTCACCCTCGAACGTTTTGAGGAACGTACTCGTCAAATCATGCTCCGTCGAGAAGCCCTTGACAAAAATTGGGAAGACACACTCTTCGTCACCCTTGCCCGCAACTTCGGTTTTGGCATCAATGGAGACGCCTTCGAGCAGTGGGCACAATCCATCCCGATGAGTGCCGTTGGCAAACATCGTGACAACCTTTTTCAGATTGAGGCAATCTTTTTGGGTCAGGCAGGCTTGCTCGAAGACAATCATGAGGGTGATTACTACCAGCAGTTGCAAAAGGAATACCGCTATCTGCGCCAGAAGTTCACCCTCACTCCCATCGACCCAAAAGTGTGGAAGTTCCTCCGGCTTCGTCCCCAAAACTTCCCTTACATCCGCATCGCCCAACTCGCCATGCTCTACTATGAACAGCGGCTCAACCTCTCCCGTCTGCTCAACGCACAGAACCTTGATGAGGTGAGTGCCCTTCTGCTCACTCATGTAAGCGACTATTGGCATACCCATTACACTTTTGATGCTCAGCCCACCAAACCCGTTGAAAAGACCCTCTCGCCTTCCTCTATCCAACTCATTGTCATAAATAGTGTCGCTCCCATACTCTTTGCATACGGCAAGTATAAGTCCGACCATTCTCTTTGCGACCGTGCTTTCTCTCTTTGGGAACAACTCAAACCAGAGAACAACACCATCATCCGCGATTGGGTGTCAGCCGGCATCTCCTGCGAAAATGCAGCCGATTCCCAGGCTCTTATCCAACTGCATCGCAACTATTGCCAGCGACGTGACTGTTTGCGTTGCAAGTTCGGTTATGAGTACCTGCGTCGCACTCCAGACTTTCTTCGTGAGGGTGAAGAGGGCACATCATAATCCTCCATGACCATAGTGGGCTTTTCGTTGAAAGCGTACCGAAAGAACCCCAAAATCGACCTCGTCGACGTCGGTGAGCCGATGTCGACGAGGTCGGCAAACCGACGTCGACGATGTCGATTTGGAGGTTGTGTCGTTACCCTTTGGGCGGCATTGGAGTGGTGGCATTGGAAACTGTGCCGTTGTCGTTTTCAAAGGTACGAAAAAAGGCTGACCTACTTATGTAAGTCAGCCTTTCTCATGCACGGGGTGAGGGACTCGAACCCCCGACCCTCGGTTTTGGAGACCGATATTCTACCAACTAAACTAACCCCGTCTCGCATTGACCATTTGACCATTTACCATTGATCATTTGGTGCTTTGCATTTTTAGGCATTGTGGAAAAAAGTCGCCCAACTCGTGGGCTGGCTGGTAGCTCCACCGGGAATCGAACCCGGATCTAATCTTTAGGAGAGATTTGTTCTATCCATTGAACTATGGGGCCATTTTCCCGTTTAGCGGGTACAAAGGTAGGAAAAAAGTGAAAAGTGACCAAAGAAAAATGAGAAATGTTTTTTCAAGTGTGCTTGAAAAGTGAAAAATGTAAGAATCCTCCCATTGGGATGGCAGGAATTTTTGATTTTTCACTTTTCACTTTTCACTTTTCACATGAAATGCTTACCTTTGTCGTGCAAACCTAAAACTATTATCTTTATGAGTACCCCTACCACTTTTGCCATCCGCAACAACCGGAGCACAGAGAAATTTGAAGTCAACGGTGCCTTTCTGAAGATTACAGAACAACTCCATCGGGAGTTGGGCGACAAGCCGATTGACGAGGTCATCGCATATCTGGTGACTCGCATGAAAGGAAAATACCTTTTCACCAAACGCCTGAAGGTTGTCTGTTATTCCATTGGCATGATGAATCGCATCATCGATGATGGCAAGGCATATCGGATGGTGAAGATGGCTGAGGCGCTTCAGTGGCGTGGCTTCGAACTGATTGGCAAAGCCATCGCAGCGCGCCCACAGGTAAAAGCCGTGCTCATAGCGGGACCCTCGTCAAGTGGAAAGACCACTTTCAGCAAGAAACTCAGCATGGGGCTTGAAGAGAACGGACTTTCCGCTCAATGCCTCTCGTTCGATGATTACTATGTTGACCGTGAACTCACGCCACGCGATGAATCGGGCGATTATGACTACGAGCATATCAATGCCATCAACGTGCCCCTCTTCCAGCAGCATTTCCAGCAACTTCTGGCAGGTGAGGAAGTGGAACTGCCACGCTACGACTTCCCAACAGGCAAGAGCGTCAAGAGTGGCAACCGCATACGCCTGAAGCCTGGCAGCATCCTCATCATGGAAGGCATTCACGCCCTCAATCCTTTGCTAACGGGTGGTATCCCAGACGAGAACCTCTTCCGCATCTACATTTCAGGACTTACCGTCGCAAAGAATGACGATGGCACCTACTATGGCACCACCGACAACCGTCTGATCCGCCGCATGGTGCGCGACTCTCAGTTCCGCAACACCACAGCCTCCGAGACCCTTGCCCGTTGGCCCTCTGTACGTCGAGGCGAAGAAAAATGGATTGTCCCCTTTCAACAGAATGCCGATGTCAATTTCTGCACCGCTTTTCAGTATGAACTTGCTTTGCTCAAGCAGAAAGCCCTCCCGCTATTGGAGAATGTTCCATCTGACGACCCCAACTACGAAGAGGCACAGCGTTTGATATGGGTGCTCAGGAGATTCCACGACATCCCCATTGACCTTCTGCCTCCTTATTCCCTTCTGCGCGAGTTCTTGGGCGGCAGTGCCTTTGAGTATTAGTTCTCAACTTGCAAAACTTGAATTAGTTTCTTCTCTTGACGATACCCACATAAATGAGCAATAGCACGTTCATCATCAAGGCATAGATGATGGCAGGGATGGCTATTGTTTCATTGTTGAACACCAACGGACTGCAAGCCACCGTGATGGCTTGGGCGGCATTCTGCATGCCCACCTCAATGACAATCGTGCGTTGTTCTGCACCCTTCAGTCGGAAAATGTAAGAAAGAATGGCTCCACCGCTCATGGCAATCAAGATGAGAACGGTGATGCAAAGTCCGAGGGAAGGAAACTCGCGCACGATGGTCTCTTTGTGTTGGAGAAAGAACACCGTGGCAAGGAGAATGAGGGCGGGGAAAGCAGCACGTTTCAGCACATTGTGGATGTGGTTGGCTGCCGATGTCCATTTCATGCCTACGCCCACTCCGATGAGGATAGGCACCGCCATCAACACCAAGTTCTGCATCAGCAGGTTGCCCACAGGCAGATGCACGTCAGCACCTGTGCCGATAGAAGCCGTGACCCATGCCATGATAAGCGGCACGGTGAAGAGGGTGATGATGGAACTGCATGCCGTGAGGGTGACGGAAAGTGCCACATCACCTCGTGCCAACATGGAGAACACATTGCTGGAACTGCCTCCAGGACTGCAAGCAATGAGCATGATGCCGAGAAAGAAGAGGGCATCGAGATGGAAGATATATCCTACAGCCCAAGCAATAAGGGGCAGCAAGACGATTTGTCCGATGACTCCTGCAAGTACAGGCAAGGGACGTTGAACAATCAGTTGGAAATCATGAGGTCTCAGCGTCAGTCCGAGGTCGAACATGAGCAGGGTGAGGATGGGAAGGACGATAAATATTGTATTCATCTTTTATCATTTACTTTTTTTATTAGGGAGTTAAAGGAGTTTGGAGAAGTTAAAGGAGTTAGAGCCAAATGTTATAGACCCCTCCAACTCCCCTATTTAGGGGAGAACTGTTTAGGTTAGGGTTATCGTTAGAGTATCGGCTTTTAACTCCTAAGCGGAGCGATAACTTCTTTAACTCCTTTAACTCCACCAAAACCTTTTTTGAAAAATCGCCCAGCGCATGGGCTGGCAGCGCGTGGGCTGGTTAGATCATGGGGAGGCTCTCACCGTTAATCTTGCGGTAGAGGTCGAGGGCAAACACGTCGGTCATGCCAGAGAGATAGTCGAGCACCGCCATGATACGCACATAAGTGTCGGGGCTATCCACCTCATACTGAGACGACACACGGTCGAGCAGCAGGCGGCTGTAAGCATGCTGAGGATTCATCACGGCATGAATGAAAAGACCCATGAGCGTGTAGATGATTTTGTAACCAGCCAGTTCTGTATCGACCACGTCTCGGCTTCGGTAGATGCGGCTCATTGCCACTTTCACACAGGCTTGGTAGGCATCGTGTACAAGTGGGCAGGAATGGTCGATGAGCGATTTCCCGAAAGTGCCGTTGAGGATGGCTTCTTCATTCTCCACAAACACACGCACACATTCCTTTTCAAGTTCTCCGATGGCACAGGAACGGTAGTAAGCCACTTGTTCATTGAGGTCACTGACATCAGCAGCCCGTTGGATGATATGTTCGCGACGCTCGGGCGACACAAATCCCAACATGAGGGTGCGGGTTTCCTCGAAAGACAGAATCTTGAGTTTGTGGGCATCTTCTATGTCCATGATTTCGTAGCAGATATCATCAGCAGCCTCCACCAGATAAGCGAGGGGATGACGATGCCATCCCGTAGCAGAGCGGTCAATGCCGAGTTCGGTGGCAATACGTTCGTAGAGAGGCTGTTCCTGCGTGAAGTAGCCAAACTTCTGTTTAGTGGCTTCAATCGCGGGGAAGGGGTATTTCACAATGCTGGCAAGGGTGGAGTAGGTGAGCACGAAGCCACCCACGCGCCGTCCCTTAAACTGATGGGTCAGCAGACGGAAAGCGTTGGCATTACCATCAAAGTGGGTGATGTCAGCCCATTGTTCAGGAGTGAGTTGCCCTTTATACTTGATGCCGTCGCCCTCGCTGAAGTAGGAGGCGATGGCACGTTCGCCCGAGTGACCGAAGGGTGGGTTGCCCATGTCGTGAGCAAGGCAGGCGGCTGACACGATGGAGCCGATCTCGGCAAAGAGGGTGCCGTCAAGTTCGGGGTGGCGGGCAATGAGTTTATGTGCCACATCGTCGCCCAGACTGCGCCCCACGCTCGCCACTTCCAGCGAGTGAGTCAATCGGTTGTGTACAAACACACTGCCAGGAAGCGGAAACACTTGGGTCTTGTTCTGCATACGGCGGAAAGGAGCAGAAAAGATGAGACGGTCATAGTCACGTTTGAACTCCGTACGGTCATCCTTTTTGTTGACGTGCAGGTCTTCCTGCCCCAGCCGTTTATTCGATATCAATTGTTGCCAATTCATTCTTCTGCAATGAGGAATTAGAAATGAGGAATTAGGAATGGAATGCAAAGGTAGTGAATAAATGGGAAATGAAACAATTCAAATGGTAAAAATTCCTAATTCCTAATTCCTAATTCCTAATTATTCATTACCTTTGCATCAAAATTTGTCAACTATGGAAGTGAAGATTATCAATAAGTCACACCACCCACTGCCTGCCTATGCCACTCCGCAGTCGGCTGGCATGGATTTGCGTGCCAATCTTGACGAGCCTGTCACTTTGGCTCCTTTGGCGCGTACATTGGTTCCTACAGGACTTTTCATGGCACTGCCTGCAGGCTATGAGGCACAGGTGCGTCCCCGTTCTGGTTTGGCAATCAAGAAGGGCATCACTGTACTCAACACCCCTGGCACCATCGACGCTGACTATCGTGGCGAGGTGTGTGTCATCTTGGTCAACCTCTCCAACGAACCTTTCGTCATCAACGATGGCGAACGCATCGCTCAGATGGTGATTGCCAAGCATGAACAGCCCCAACTGGTGGAGGTGGAAGTGCTCGACGAGACCGAACGCGGTGCTGGAGGTTTCGGACACAGTGGAACCAAGTGATTTACCATTTGATAGTTTACAATGTACAATTGGGTGATTTACCATTTAGGTTAACGCGATGCAAGCAATCATAAGGATATTATCTCTTTTAGTTTTTTGTTGTTCTTTCTCCGTTGTCTCGGCACAACAGACAAAGTTCAACTATATCTTTCAGGAGGCGATGCGGCAGAAACTTGCCAATAAGTACGATGCTGCCATCGACTTGTTTGACTATTGCCATCAACTCGACCCTGAATCGGGGGCTGTCCTTTATGAGTTGGCGGAACTTTATCGCTATGCGAAGAATGACACGCTTGCCATCAAGGCTTTGGAGAAGGCATGCAGACTTTATCCCAACAACTATTGGTACAAGAATCATCTCGTCACGCTCTATCTCGACAATCGCCGCAACGATGAAGCGTTGCAATGTGTGGAGGAGATGGCGCGCATCTTTCCCGAGAAAGGGGAGGTGCTGGGGATGCTCCTTGAACTCTATGAGAAAAAGAATGACTATGCCAAGATGGTGGAGGTGCTTGATAAGATTGAAGTAAAAGAAGGGAAGAGCGAACACCTCTCCATGGAGAAGTTCCGTCTCTTCTTGCAGATGAACGATGAGGCGCGTGCCTTTGAGGAGATGAGAAACCTTGCCGACGAATATCCTAACGACTTGCGCTATCAGGTGGTCATTGGTGACCTTTATCTCGATGCAGGCAAGAAGGAAGAAGCACTGAAACAGTTCCAGATGGTGGAGGCACAGGATCCTGAGAATGTGACCCTCTTGCTCTCTATGGCAAATTTCTACAATCAGGAAGGCGATACGGCTCACTATCAGGATTACCTCACAAGACTTCTGACCAACAAGGATGTGGATGATGCCACAAGGGTGAGAATGTTGGGGGTGCTGGTGCGCGAAAACCTTACCACCAATGCCGATTCCACCCAACTCTTGTCTCTCTTTGACAAAGTTTTACAACAACCACAGGAACAGACAGACATCCTTGAACTCAAGGTACGTTATATGGTCACCAAGCGGATGCCTGCCGACGAGGTCAAGCCCTACTTGAAACAGATGCTTGACATTGACCCTGAAAACGATATGGCACGTCAGCAGTTGCTTGCCTATGCAGTCGAAGCCAACGACACGCTTGGCATCATCAATGTGTGCAAACCCGCAGTCGATTATAATGCCGCAGACCCTGTTTTCTACTACTATTTGGGTGTGGGTTACTTCCAACTCGACGAAAAGGAGAAAGCGGCAGAAGCTTTTCGTGCAGGGCTCAATCATGTGGAGAATAGTGACAACGAGAACAAACTACAACTCTGTGTCAATATGTATGCCCTCTTGGGCGACATCTACCATAGTCTTGGAGAAGACGACAAGGCGTTTCAGGCATACGACTCCTGCTTGGTCTATAATAAAAACGATGCGATGGTGCTCAACAACTATGCCTACTACCTCTCCCTCAAGAAGAAAGACCTCCAGCGGGCAGAGGAAATGAGCCGTCTTTCCAACGAACTGGAGCCAGACAACTCTACCTATCTCGACACCTATGCATGGGTGCTTTTCCAGCAGAAACGCTACGACGAAGCCAAGCAATACATGGATAAAGTTGTGGAACTCATGGAACGTGACGGAGAGGAAATGAGCGATGATGTTCTGCTGCATATTAAGCAAATTAACAAGAAAGCCAAGAAAAAATAGTTCATACAAATGATGAATAAGATGCTCAAGACATTCGCCCAGCGCATGGGCCGGTTTTCACTTTTCTCTTTCCTTTTGGTGCTGACGTTGGCATCTTGCCATTCCAGCAAGAAAGCCATGAAAGACAAGAGTGACAAGACCAAGCCCACCACCACAATCACCACTCCGACGACTTCCACCAAGAAGCCCGACCGTCAAGATCCCGACCTCAACAAGATGAAGGTGGCTGTGGACACCAATTTCACTTCGAAAGTGCGTGTCACCATCACCCAGGAAGGCAAGGATGTCACCACCAGTGGTAACCTTCGTATGCGCTATGGAGATGTCATCCAACTCACCCTCGTGGATCCTCTTTTGGGCATTGCCGAGATTGGTAGGCTTGAACTCTCTCCCGACAAGGTGCTCATCATCGACCGTGTCAACAAGCGTTACGTTGACACCAACTACGAGGAATTCTCAGCCTTGAAGAGTCGCAACATCGACTTCAACACCATTCAGGAGTTTTTCTGGCAAGAGGCAAAGAAAGGCGACAAGTTTGCCTACACCATCCCTGCCAAGAAAGACATAAAACTCGACCTCAGGCTCTCCAACAAAGGCAGCAATGCCAACTGGGATGCCCACACCGCTGTGTCGGGTAAATACACCAAAACCGATGCTAACAAACTCTTTGGCAGCATCATAGGGAATTGAGAATGGCCCAATAAATGGTACATTGTAAATGGTCAAATTGTAAATTCATCATTGATGCAGACAGTAGGTAGGGCATTATTACTTTTAGTTTTTAGTGTTTCACTTCTCACTCCTTCGTGGGGCCAGAGCAGGGGAAAGGCTTCCACTGCCACTAAGCGGACCACCACGAAGACCACAACCACTAAAAAGACCACCACTCAGCAAAAGAAACAGCAGAAGCCTGTTGACAAGAAGACCCAACTCCGCAACGAGAAAGCCGCTGCGGAGAAAGCACGTCAGCAGTCACAGGCACAACTCGTCCAACTCAACAAAAATGTCAAGGCAAGTCTTGACAGCGTCTTGGTGCTCGACCACCAGATAGGCAAGCAGCAGCAGTCCATTGACAGCCTCAATCGTGACATCGTGTCACTCTCCTCCACCATCGACACGCTCAACACCCAACTTGTCAAGTTGCAGAAGGAACTCGACACCAAGAAGAAACGCTATGCCAAGGCAATGGTCTATATGCGCAAGAACCGTTCCGTGCAGAACAAACTCATGTTCATCTTCTCTGCCGAAAACTTCACTCAGATGGTGCGGCGCATGCGCTATATGCAAGAATACTCCACCTTCCAGAAGGCACAGGGCGAACTCCTCAAAGAGAAGCAACTGGAAGTGAAGGCAAAACAAAACGAACTGCTTGCAGCCAAGACTCAAAAAGAGTTTAACCTGCAAACTGTCGAACAGCAGAAGAAAACCCTGCAAGGCATGAAGGAAAGCGCACAGACACAAGTCGCCTTCCTCAACAAGAACATCGCCACCGTGCAGCAACAGATACAGAACTATAAGAAGAAGGAACAAGCCCTCAATGCCGAGATTGACCGCATCATCCAAGCCGAGATAGAAGCCCAGCGACGTGCCGAAGCAGAACGTAAGCGCAAGGCAGAAGAAGCCCGCAAGAAAGCCGAAGCCGAAGCACGTGAGAAGGCACGCAAACTTGCCGAAGCCAAAGCCGCTGCCGAAAAGGCGCGCAAGGCTGCTGAAGCCGCCGAGGCCGCCAAACGTGCTGCCAAGACCGCTGCCGAGAAGGAAGCCGCCCGCAAGGCTGCTGAGAAAGCCAATGCCGATGCCAAGGCTGCCGATGCCAACGTGAAGGTGGCCGCCAAGGAAGAGAAAGTGGAACGCGAGAAGTTTGAAGCATGGAAGAGCAACGATGCCAGTGCCGATGCCCGTCTGTCCAGCAATTTCTCCAGCAACAAAGGTCGCCTTCCGATGCCTATCACAGGCAGTTACAGCGTGGTCGGACACTACGGCAACTACTCCGTGGCAGGACTTCGCAATGTCACCCTCGACAACAAGGGCATTGACATTCGAGGTCAGCAGGGTTGTGCTGCCCGTGCCATCTTTGATGGTACCGTCAGTTCCGTCTTCCAGTATGGCGGTTCCTACATCGTCATGCTCCGTCACGGCTCCTACATCTCCGTCTATTCAGGTCTTTCTTCCGTTTCTGTCCGCAAAGGTCAGAGTGTCAAGACCAAAGCCACCCTCGGTGCCATCGGACAAGACTCCGACGGACGCTACATCCTCCACTTCCAACTCCGTCAGGAAAGCACACGCCTGAATCCGGAGCAGTGGGTGAGGTGACTTGATTGACAATCGACAACACAATTCATTCTTAATCAACCCCTTTGAGGATAGCCCTTAAGCAGAAATGAGATTGTTGTGAAATGCGCACGTTGCGCATCACATTTCGTACACTCAGCGCAAAATATTACGGGCACTCAGCGCATGTTATTTCGCGCTGAGTGCCTGTCTTTGATGGAATAAGTACAATTATTTCTTCATTCTTTAACCCGAATCGCTCATTAAAAATATTTATGAACATTTGTGGGCATTATATGGGCATTATATGTTAAAAAGAATACCCATTGATTTTATATTTAACGTGAATGTCCATATAATGCCCGCGAATGTTCATCAATTTTATGCGAGAAAATCCAATGACTTTTCTTTTACGTGGAACTCAAACTGCTTCTTTCAAAAAAAGTTAAGGAAAAGTTTGGTGGTTTTACTTTTATTTGCTTACTTTGCCATTGTTCTCTTGCAAAGTTCCACTTTGGGGTGGATAAGCAGGGGATAAATACATAATTGAAAGGCGTTGCTGACGCTTGTTTTTGGACATTCTAAACTACCACAATCGAATCGCATTCAAGAACAATGCTGAGTGACTGCCACGGGGTGTAGTATATACTCTCCGTAGTGTGCTGTGAGGGTCATGTGCCCTCATGCACACTTTACGGGTGTACTATATTCTCCAGCGTGGGTGTTTCTCTGTCTGTTTATTGCGATGGCTGTGGTAGGCCTGGAATGTCGAACGGGCAGAAGTCAAACATCCACGTTTTTATTTGGAGAATATAAATCATTACACCTATGCAATACGAACAAACCTTCAATGCCATCGACAACATCTTGCGCAACGAAGCAGGATGCAGCACCGAACTGGACTACATCGAGCAGACCTCGTGGCTGCTCTTTCTCAAGTATCTCGACGACCTGGAGCAGGAACAGACCATGAATGCCCTGCTCAGCGGCAAGACCTACAAGCCCATCATCACGGGCTACATGCGCTGGAGCCAATGGGCTGCACCCAAGAAGGCTGACGGCTCGCCCGACACGGTGAATGCCATGACGGGGCCTGACCTGACACAGTTTGTGGATGGCAAACTCTTCCCCACCCTGCGCGAGTTTCAGAAGACGGCATCGAGTGCCAAGACCCTGGAGTATAAGATTGGAGAGATTTTTGCCGAACTGCGCAACAAAATCACTTCTGGCTACAACCTGCGCGAGGTCATCAACCTCATCGACCAACTCCACTTCCAGACCGCCGAAGACAAGCACGAAATGACCCTGCTCTACGAGAGCAAGATTGCCAAGATGGGCAACGCCGGGCGCAACGGAGGCGAGTACTACACACCCCGTCCGCTCATCCGCACCATCGTCCGGGTGGTTGACCCTCAGATTGGCGAAACGGTGTATGACCCTGCCTGTGGGTCGGCTGGTTTCCTCTGCGAGGCGTTCACCTACATGAACCAGAAGGTGAAGAGCACTGCCGACAACAAGACCTTGCAAGAGGACACCTTCTTCGGCAAGGAGAAGAAGCCGCTGCCCTACATCATCGCCACCATGAACATGATTTTCCACGGTGTGGCAGCACCCAACATCATCCGTGGCAACACGTTGGCAGAAAACCTTTCGCAGATACAGGAGAAAGACCGCAAGAATGTGATTCTTGCCAACCCGCCCTTTGGCGCGTCAGAACGTGCAGAGGTGCGTCAAAACTTCGACATCGACACTGGCGAAAGCGCCTACATGTTCATGCAGCACTTCATCAAGATGCTCAAGACGGGTGGCAGGGCTGGCATCGTCATCAAGAACACCTTCCTCAGCAACGGCGATGCCTCGGCACTCCGTCAGTTGCTCTTGCAGCAGTGCAACCTCCACACCATCCTCGACCTCCCCAGCGGTGTGTTCCAAGGGGCAGGCGTGAAGACCGTCGTCCTCTTCTTCGACAAGGGCACACCCACGAAGAAGATTTGGTACTACCAACTGAATCCCGGTCGCAATCTCGGCAAGACCAATGCCCTCAACGAGGACGACCTTGCCGACTTCCTCGCCCTGCAAAAGACGAAAGCCGACAGCGAAAACTCGTGGAGCATCGATGTCTCTTCCCTCGGCAAGGACTACGACCTCAGCGTGAAGAACCCCAACAAGGTGGAAGAGGTGGATGAACGCTCATCTGCCGAAATCGTCAGTTCCCTGCTCGAACTCCAAAAGGAATCCCAATCTTTGTTGAACGAAATAAAGGATGCCCGCAAACTCTTCCATGTAGAACTTACGGAATGTATGAAACCCCAAGAAGGATGGGAAGAGAGAAAGTTGGGAGAAGTCTGCGAGGTTATATCAGGACAATCTCCAGAAGGAAAGTATTATAATACCGATGGACAAGGGACTCCTTTTTATCAGGGGAAGAAAGAATTCTCTTTTAAATATATTGGAGAACCAACCATGTGGACTACGGCAGAAACAAAAATAGCTACAAAGGGTGACTTGCTTATGTCTGTTCGTGCCCCTGTTGGTGATGTGAATTTTGCAACTCAAAGATTATGTATTGGTCGAGGACTTGCTGCAATCAGGACCAAAGAAGAAATCGACAAAGAATATTTGTTCTATTATCTTGTGGGCAAGAAAAGTTGTATCAAAGGAAAAGAAGGGGTCGGTTTTGCATCAATTAACAGAAAAGAGATAATGGATATTGGAATCCAATACCCAGAAGACCTTTCCGCCCAGCATTCCATCGTCTCCCACCTCGATTCCCTTTCCTCCACTATCCGCAAGTTAGAGGAGTTGCAGCAGAAGACCCTTGCCGAGTGCGATGCCCTCAAACAAGCAATGCTAAGAGAAGTATTTGAATAAGGATGGAAACAGGACGATGGAAGAAAAAAATCTAAATTCAAACCCAATCCTCAATGAGCAGCCCTTCGATATGTTCGAAGTGCTTCCGATTGTGGGTGACGACGGTCAGACCCCTCGCTTTTGCCGCACAACCAATGAGCAAATCGAAGTCTTCAATCTTCTTACCAGCCTTCCAAAGCCTTGCTCTTTCTTGAGCGAAAGTACCGATGGTTTCGCTGAAGGGAATGACATTCATTTCCGTCACAAAGGCTTCAACTTGTCGAATGTTTTCTTCTGTCCTGTCGCTATAATATGCACCAAAAAACAATTCAGCCACAACAACATCGGTGATGTAGCAACTATCTTCATCTATCATGTTGAGTTTTTCTTCAACACTACGTTTTCCTCTGAGCAGGAATATACAAGTGCTGGTGTCAAGCAAATATCCGTTCATAATTTTGCTTGGAATGTGTTGTCAGTCCTTGCTGCATGTATGTCAGCCACGATTTCTTCTGCCGAGCGACGGTCTTTCCACACACCACTGAAACGACTTGCCCAACCTTTTTGCTTGATTGGCTTTTCCTCTTCGGCATGTGCCATGGAATCACGAAGCAACACGATAAGTTCCAATTTAGACTCATCGTTCAGGCTTTTCAATTCAGGCCAAAACTTTGCAATAACAGGAGATGGTGCTGTAGGTGTGTTAGCGTTCATATATGCCTCATATTGTTTCTTTTCGGTGCAAAGGTAAAGATTTTTTTTTGAAAGATAAAAGAATAAACATAAAAAAGAAATAAAAAAACATGGACGAAACAGCAACCCGACGAAAGAAGATTGACCCTGCGCTGTATGGCGTGGGATGGGAACAAGTGCCTGAAAGTGAGATACTGACGGAGCAACGTGCCTATCAGATTGCACCGGGTCAGGTGAGTTCCTTGCCCCAGAACCGACACCCGAAGAAGGCTGACTATCTGCTGGAATATAAGAAAAGGAAGTTGGCGGTGATTGAGGCGAAGAGCGACGAGAAGGATGTGAGTGTGGGCATTCCACAGGCGAAGGAGTACGCCGAGTTGCTGCACATCCGCTTTGCCTATGCCGCCAACGGTGATGAGATTTGGGGCATCGACATGGGTGTGAAGGACAGCGAGGGCAACTACATCATCCCTTCCACTGAAGGCCCCGTGGCGAAGTTCCCAAGTCCGCAAGAGTTGTGGGCGATGACCTACACGGAGCACAACGAATGGCGCGACAAGTTCAACCTCTGTGCGCTGAATCGTGGTGGCGGCCGTGAGCCTCGCTACTATCAGGAAATTGCCATCGACAATGTGCTGAGTGCTGTGGCTATGGGGCAGAAACGCATCTTGCTCACGATGGCGACAGGCACGGGAAAGACCTACACGGCTTTCCAAATCTGCTGGAAACTCTACGAAACCAATTGGAACAACAGAGGGACGGAGCAGAAGCCGCGCATCCTCTTCATCAGCGACCGCAACATCTTGGCGAACCAGGCGAAGAACGACTTTGAGCAGTTCCCTGAGGATGCGATGGAGCGTGTGACACCCGAACTGATTCACGACAAGAAGCACAACGACCGTCTGCCCACAGCGCGACATCTGTACTTCACCATCTTCCAGACGGTGATGGGGAGTGCGGAAGAAGGTGGCGAACCTTACTACAAGCAATGGCCGAGGGATTTCTTCGACTTCATCATCATCGACGAGTGTCACCGTGGCGGAGCAAACGACGAGAGCGAATGGCGGGAACTGATGAACTGGTTTGAGCCTGCCGTGCAGTTGGGCATGACTGCCACTCCCCGACGCAAGGTGAATGCCAACACCTACGCATATTTTGGCAGCCCTGTCTATACCTACTCGCTGAAGCAGGGCATTGAAGACGGCTTCTTGACCCCCTTCCGTGTGCAGGTGGCAACGAGCAACATCGACACCTATCAGTATAATCCCAACGACGATGTGGAGGGTGAGATTGACAAGAAGAAGGTCTATACGGAGAGTGACTTCTACAAGGGAGACATCCAACTGAAGGAGCGTGACGAACACAGAGTGAAGGAGTTGTTGGGCAGGATTGACCCCAACGAAAAAACGCTGGTGTTTTGTGCCACTCAGAACCATGCCTTGCAGATTGCGGCGATGATTAACCGCTGGAAGCGTGTGCCCGACTCGAACTATTGCGAACGGGTGACGGCTGACGATGGCGACAAGGGGGAGAAGATGCTGAAACTCTTCCAGAACAACGACCTCTTGCGCCCCACCATCTTGACCACCTCGCAGAAACTCTCCACCGGGGTGGATGCCCGAAACGTGAGGAACATCGTGCTGCTCCGCCCGGTGAACAACATGGTGGAGTTCAAGCAAATCTTAGGTCGCGGCACTCGCCTGTTTGAGGGCAAGTATTTCTTCACTCTCTACGACTTTGTGGGTGCATCGAGCAACTTCCAAGACCCCGAATGGGATGGCGACCCTTTCTGCCCAATATGCGGCAATTATCCTTGCACCTGCAAGAAGAGACCCCAAGGTGTCTGTCCCCAATGTGGACAAGACCCCTGTGTGTGCCCTCCCAAGGTGCCTACGCCTTGCCCTGTGTGCGGACATCTGCCCTGCACCTGCGACGGTGGGCAAAAGAAGAAACAAATCGTGGTGAAACTGTCGAAGTTGCGTTCGCTCACGCTACACACCGACTGGGAAGAACGCATCCAGTTTGGCGATGAGTTGCTGACGCTCGGAGAGTATGTGAAGCGACTCTTTGGCGCATTGCCGGAATTTCTGGATGGCGAGGATGATTTGCGTGAGCGATGGAGCCAACCCGACACCCGTGAGCAGTTGCTGGAGTTGTTGGAGCGTTCAGGGTTTCAAGAAGATAAGTTGGAAGTCATGCGCCGTTTCCTGCAAATGGAGAAGTGCGACATGCTGGACGTGCTGGCATTCTTGGCCTACAACACCACACCGATGGAGCGCGAACGGAGGGCACTGATTGTGCGTGAGGACTTGCGGAAGAAGGTGACCAAGCAGCAACAGGAGTTTGCCGACTTCATCCTCGACATGTATGTGCGCAATGGCTTCAAGGAACTGGGCATGGACAAACTGCCAACGCTCATCGACATGAAGTATCACTCCACAACGGATGCCATGACGAAACTGCAGATGACGCCCATCGGTCTGCGCGATTTCTTTTTGGATATACAAAAGGATTTGTATAAAGAAAAGGAAATGATGCCTCACAACAGGCAATTTTACCAATATCCCGCAGAAGATACTTACTCTACTAAAGCTGCAGAGTGACTTGTGCAGGGAACATATAGCGGAGGTCACCACGTTCTGCCAGTGTGGTTTGCAGGTTGGTGAGGGTGCGGGGAAGTTTACCTTTGAAGAGGGTCTTTCCGTTGTGCCGGATGGTGATAGGTTTGTCGAGGTTCACCATGTGGTCGTTGAAGTGGAGGGTGAGTTGGGTGTAGTCGCACTGCTGGATGGTGACGGTGTTGCCTTGGAGGGTGAGGCGTACAGTCTTGCCCCTTTGGAGTTGGTCGGTGGGTGCGGTGAGCCAGTAGAAATGGGGATGGGTGACTTCTTCCTGCCGCCAGACGATGTGGGTGGGGTAGGGATTGCGCTGATATTGCTGTAGCCACGGAAGGGCGGCTGCATCGGTGAGATCCATCCAGTGGGGTTTGCCTACAACGATGTGGGTTTCGTGGAGATAGCCGTTGGGGTCTTGGGTGTGGAGGGAGTCGAGTTCCAAGCCTCGCAAGGTGCATTCTCGATTACGGTTGTAGGCGGAATCGAGGGCACCGCACCACACCATGAAGGGAGTATTGCGGAGGTTGAGAAGGGATACATCACCGGGGTGTCCTGCCATCATGGATGCTCCTGCCCATGTGTCTGCCATGCGGGGTGCCATGCGCCACACACCATCGCCGCCTGCGGAGTAGCCGATGAGATAGACTTTGTCGGGGTTGACATCGAGGTAGGCGACGCACATCTGAATGAGGGTGGTGTAGAAAGAATCGAGGTCGGGTTTGAACCACATGTCCCAATCGTCGTAGGGGGCACGGGGAACAAGATAAACGCTGTTTTGGGGTTGGTAGAGCACTTTCTGATTTTCCCACTGGCTGTCGTTGAGTTGGGAGGGTGCATTGCCGCCTCCGTGCAGGGAGATGAAGAGGCTGTAACCATCGGCAGGTTTCTCACCGAAAGTGGTGTGCCAGAAAGGCATGGTCTTGCCATTGATGGTGAGGGTGTGGTCTTGCCAAGCCTGATGATAGCGGGTTTGGGTGTCTGCAATCCATTGGGTGGCAAGGGTTTGCGCTTCCTGCAGGGCTTGTGCCTTGGTGAGGTGCTGTGCAGAAAGCGGAAGGGTGATGAGAGTGAAAAGGATGAACAGAATCTGTGGCATGGTCATTCTTCGATGCCTGTGGCTTTTCCCTTGATGGTCAGTTCAATGCCATCGGACTTGATTTGGATGAGTTCACGTTTGAGCAGATCGCCGACTGCCTGCTTGAAGACTTTCTTACTGACACCGAACATGGCGTAGATTTCCTCGGCAGGAGATTTGTCGTGATAGGGGGTAAAGCCCTTTTCGGAGAGTTTGAGGTGCTCAAAAAGGCGGGTGGAGAAATCGCCGATAAGGACACGACGGTCGGGAGGGGTTGAGGGTTTAGAGTTGGGCGTTGAGAGTTTCTCGCTGATGGCTTTCTGGAACTTCTCAATCTTGCTGGAGCAGACGATGCGGTAGGTTTTGTCGTCGATGTAGCAATAGACTTGGTAGCGTTTGCCACGCTGCATGCGCACTTTCTGCTCACGGAAAGGGCAGAAGAGGTCTTTCATCAAGCCCCAATTGAGGTAAGCGCCATATTCGTTGGTCCATGTGCATTCGAGGTAGGCGAATTGTCCTACCTCGATAAGTGGGTGCTCTGTGGTGGCGATGAGGCGTTCGTCTTGGTCGAGGTAGAGAAAGACGTCGAGGATGTCACCGACTTTGGTGCCTTGTGGCACATAGCGTTTGGGCAACAGGATGTCGCCGATGTCGCCGCCCTCGAGATAAACACCATGGTCTTTCTCACGCAAGACCTTCAGTTGGTTCCTCTTGCCCAATCGTAGGGTTATCTTCGGTTTGTTCTCCATTGTCTGTTGTCTGTTGTCCGTTGTCATATAAAATAAGTCCGTCTTTAATGTGAATGGTCCTGTCTGTGATTTGCGAGAGTGTCTCGTCGTGGGTGACGATGACGAAGGTCTGTCCGAACTTGTCGCGCAAGTCAAAGAAGAGTTGGTGCAGTTCTTCCTTGTGCTTGGAGTCGAGGGAACCGGATGGTTCGTCGGCAAGGATAATGGAGGGGTTGTTGATGAGTGCCCGCGCTACAGCCACACGCTGTTTTTCTCCTCCAGAGAGTTCGGAGGGTTTGTGGTGGATGCGGTCGCTGAGGTTGAGGTAGTCGAGCAGTTCCTTGGCACGCATTTCGGTCTGCTTTTTGTTCTTGCCAGCGATGAGAGCCGGGATGCAGACGTTTTCGAGTGCGGTAAACTCGGGCAGGAGTTGGTGGAACTGGAAGACGAAACCGAGATGCTGGTTGCGAAATCGGGCGATGTCCTTGTCTTTCAGTCGTGTCACGTCGATGCCATCGACGATGACAGAGCCGCTGTCGGGTGTATCGAGGGTACCCATGATTTGGAGAAGGGTAGTCTTACCCGCTCCTGAGGGACCGACGATGCTGACCACCTCGCCCTTGCCGATGTGGAGGTCTATGCCTTTGAGCACTTGGAGGGTGCCGAAGGATTTGGTGATGTTGTGAAGTTGTATCATGGTTTTATTTACAATTTTACGATTTACGATTTACTATTTATTTTTTTTATTTCATCATTTGACGATTTACTTTCCGACCGCATGGTAAATAATTAAATCATTCGGATTACCCAATATGTCGTAAATTGTAAATTGTCAAATTGTAAATGAAACTACCCCATTTCTCCTATCCACTTGCTCAGCCATCTGCCTATGCGGGTGGAGCCTGAGTTGGTTTCGTAATGGTGTGGATCGGCGAAGGCGCGTATCTCGTTGTTCTCCTCCTGCTGGTCGGGGTAGATGAGCATGAGGCTGTTGTCGGCAAAATCGGTCTGGAGTTGGTGGGGCAGTTTGGCAAAGGAACTCTGGTAGGAGATGCTGCCTTTGCGTGCCGTGACCACCACAAGCAGGTGGTCGGGGTTGAGTTCGTGGCGGAGGGCTGGGAAGTCGTTCCACGAATCAAGTATCTCGTAGTCATCGCGCACACTCTTGTGGCGGTCGCGCATATAGCGCATGATGAGGTTGCCTGTGGTTTCGGTGGCGTAGAAGTCCATTTGGCAGCTGAGGTCTTCTGCCATGCGGGCAATACGGTTGATCCATCGGTAGAAGCCTTTCTCGTACTCAGCCTTCTCTGGTACTGCCACCACAATCTTTCGGATGGTGTTGGCTGGGATGTGCATGCTGACGATGATGAGTTGCCGCGACATGTTGTCAATCAGTCCTTGTGCAAAGAGTCCGAGGAAGGAATCTCCTTCATGGCGTTTGCGATGCAAGCCAATGAGTAACTCGCTGGCATCGTTCTCGCGTAGCGCATGGATGGTGGCAGTGACGAAGTTGACTGCCAAACGGGTCTGTGTCTGCATGGGCACATCAGCGGCAGAGGCAAGTCTGGTTGCCATGTCCAGACATTCGCGGCTGTGTGCCTGAGTCTTGTCACTCAGGTCGGCATCGTTGATGATGTTCAGGCAGATGAGTCCACGGTTCAGTTGGCGGTTGCGCATCATGAAAGCGGTGGACATCAGTGTGCGGATATTGTCAGGCTCATTGATGGGGATGAGTATCTTTTCATCGTCGAGTGCAGTGCTGTCTCGTCGCTGTTTCTTGTCAGCCCTGTTGGCTTCCACCTTGAGTTTCTTGGCTGCCTGGTCGGTGGCGATGGAGGAGATGATGCAGGAGATGAGAATCATCATGACCACACCATCGAGCACGGCACTATTCATCAGGGGTACACCAGGAGACACTTCGAGGTTGACACCTACCATCACCATTGCCAAGGCTCCGGCGGCATGGGCTTCGGTGAGACCGAACATCATCACGCCTTCTGTGCGTGTCATGTGGAAGAGTTTGCGGCTGATGACGGCTGCCAGGTATTTGGAGAGGGTGCCTGCCACGACCATGATGAGCACCACCACAGCGGCTTTGCCTTCGCGGAACATGGGGGCGACATTCACCAGCATGCCCACGCCAATCAGGAAGTAGGGGATGAAGAGGGCATTGCCGATGAACTCGATGCGGTTCATCAACGGGGAGGTGTTGGGTACAAAACGGTTGAGCACCAATCCAGCCAAAAAGGCTCCGAAGATGCCTTCGAGCCCACAGAATTCAGCGGTGGCGGCAGCAAGGAACACCACGGCAAGCGTGAAGGTGAACTGTATGACGGGGTCACTGAACTTGCGGAAAAAGGCACGGATGAGGCGTGGCAGCAGGAAGAACATGCCGAAGATGAAAAGGGCGAACTTTAAGACAAAGAGTGCCCAGAACCAGAAACCGCCCGTCCCCTTGATGGTGCCCGAGATGCCTGCCAAAAAGAGCAGGGAGGAGAGGAGTGCCACCATTGTGGCAGCAATGGAGATGGTCACGGAGGGTGACTTGCTCAGCCCATAACGCCCCACGATGGGGTATGCCACCAATGTGTGGGAGGCTAAGATGCATGCCAGAAGGAGAGAGGCGAGGAGACTGTAGTCGAGGAAGTAATAACCTGCCAGGAATCCGAATCCGAAGGGTATCACAGTGGTGATGAAACCAAAGGCGAAGCCTTTGACGCGATTCTGCTTCAGGTTCTGCAAGTCCATCTCCAGACCAGCCAAGAACATGATGTAGTAGATGCCAACCTTGCCGAACAGTTCGAACGAGGCATCTCTTGCAAGGAGGTTGAAGCCGTGTTCACCTATCAGCACACCTGCCAAAATCATTCCGATGAGATGCGGAATGCGTAGTTTGCTGAAAATCATCGGGGCAAACAATATCACACAAAGCACGAGGAAGAAAATCCACGTCGGGTCGGTGATGGGCAGATATGTGGTGATTGCGTCCAAAAAAAAAAATTTTTGCAAAGGTAGTGTTTTTAAGTGAAAAGTGACCAAAGAAAAGTAAGAAATGTTTTTTTCAAGTGTGCTTGAAAAGTGAAAAATCTAAATTACTTGCCATTCGGATTGTTGGTAACTCAGATTTTTCACTTTTCACTTTTCACTTTTCACTTTTTTCCGTACCTTTGCAGCGTTTTTCAAGAAAATCATTTAATAAGGTAATAAGATGAAAGTAGCAATCGTCGGTGCCAGTGGTGCCGTAGGACAGGAATTCCTTCGTGTTCTTGATGAGAGAAATTTCCCAATTGACGAACTCGTGCTTTTCGGCTCTACTCGTAGTGCCGGAAGAAAATACACATTCCGTGGCAAGGAGTATGAAGTGCAACTTCTGAAGCACGGCGATGACTTCAAGGGCGTTGATATCGCCTTCACGTCGGCTGGTGCAGGCACTTCGAAGGAGTTTGCTGAGGACATCACCAAGTTTGGCGCCGTGATGATTGACAACTCCAGCGCCTTCCGTATGGACGACGATGTGCCATTGGTGGTGCCTGAGTGCAATGCTGCTGATGCGCTGAATCGCCCTCGTGGCATCATCGCTAACCCGAACTGCACGACCATCATGATGGTGGTGGTGCTTCAGCCTATTGAGAAATTGAGCCACATCCAGCGTATTCATGTGGCAAGTTACCAGAGTGCTTCGGGTGCAGGTGCAGCCGCTATGGCTGAATTGCAGCAGCAGTATAAGGACATCGTGGAGGGCAAGGAACCTACGGTGAACAAGTTTGCCTATCAGTTGGCTTACAACGTGATACCTCAGATTGACGTGTTCCAAGACAATGGTTACACGAAGGAGGAAATGAAGATGTTTAACGAGACACGCAAAATCATGCACACTGACGCCAAGTGCTCTGCCATGTGTGTACGCATCTCATCACTTCGTGCTCACAGTGAGGCTGTATGGGTGGAGACAGAGAAACCTATCTCTGTGGAGGAAGCACAGAAGGCTATCGCTGCGGCAGAAGGCGTGACGCTTATTGACGATCCGAAGAATCAGAAGTATCCTATGCCTCTCTTCACGGCAGGCAAGGACGATGTCTATGTAGGTCGTGTGCGCAAGGACCTCGCTAACGAGAACGGTCTCACCTTCTGGCTCTCAGGCGACCAGATTAAGAAGGGTGCAGCCTTGAATGCTGTGCAGATTGCAGAATTCTTGGAGCAGCGAGGGGAGTTCGGAACTCGTTCCTGAACTTCCGAGTCGTGACAAGAATCACGGAACGTAATACCTCATCAAGGTGGGCAATGTGAAGTAAAAGGGTGTACCCCTCGGGTACGAAACAGCGTAGCCCTCGAGTACGACGATGCGTACCCGAGGGCTACGTTTTTTATTTGATGTGGTCAGGACGGAGAAAATGCCCCGTCGCATCAGGCGCTCACCCCTTACATGAAGAAGTTAGTGCCATGAGGTGTCCAGGTCAATTTGGTACTTGTAGAGACGTGCCAGTTTGATGTCGAAGATGAGGGTGGAGTAATCGGGAACTATGCTGGATGGATTCACCTTGGGATTATACCCCAGATAGTAAGGGATGACCACCTTCCATCGATCACCTTCCACCATGTTCATCAAGGCAGTGGTAAAGCCTGTGATGATGTTGCTGGCAACGGGCATGAGTTTTGGCACGTCTGTTTCCTCACTGAAGGTGTAGGTGCTGTAACTCTTGTCGAAGACATTACCCTGTGGATATGACATGGAAGGAATCATGCGACCCATGTAATGAATGCGAACGGAATCGTTTTGCTCGGGATGCTTTTCACCCGTTCCATTCTCCAACTTCTGCACGTAGATGTAGTAGTTGTTGTTCAAGTCTGGACGTGGTTCCCGTGTGTTGAGGTTGTAAGCAATGATTTTCGTCCAGCCACCACGCCCGGCATTGGCAAGTGAAGCAATGGAATCGACATAATGCTGATTTCTTGCCTGCCAGTTGTCATACTCGCCCACCTCATCCTTCTCGCTGCATGATGCGAGAAAAAGAAGGGTGAGCATTGGTAAGATGTAGAGAACTTTTTTCATCATTTGAGATTCTTGAGCAAGCTGGTGATAGTCACTTGGTCTTCGATGATGCCGCGCAGGTCTGCGATGTTGACACGCTCCTGCTTCATGGTGTCGCGGTAGCGGAGAGTGACGGTGTTGTCTTCCAAAGTCTGGTTATCGACAGTCACGCAGAATGGAGTACCGATGGCATCCTGACGACGGTAGCGCTTACCAATTTGATCCTTCTCCTCATACTTGCAGTTGAAGTGGAACTTCAGTCCGTCGATAATCTCACGAGCCTTCTCTGGCAGACCATCTTTCTTGGTGAGTGGGAACACAGCCAACTTCACAGGAGCCAGAGCGGCAGGCAGACGCAGCACCACGCGGGTGTCGCCACCCTCCAGTTTCTCTTCGCAGTAACTGTGACACATCACCGAGAGGAACATACGATCGACACCAATCGAAGTCTCAATCACGTATGGCGTGTATGAAGTGTTGTCCTCGGGGTCGAAATACTCAATCTTCTTGCCGCTGTACTTGGCATGCTGAGAAAGGTCGAAGTTCGTGCGTGAGTGGATGCCCTCCACCTCCTTGAAACCGAAAGGCATCTTGAACTCAATGTCGGTGGCCGCATTGGCATAGTGAGCCAACTTGTCGTGGTCGTGGAAGCGGTAGTTCTCCGCACCGAAGCCCAGCGCCTGATGCCAAGCCATGCGACGCTTCTTCCACTCCTCAAACCACTGGAGTTCAGTGCCGGGCTTCACGAAGAACTGCATCTCCATCTGCTCAAACTCCCTCATGCGGAAGATGAACTGACGCGCCACAATCTCATTGCGGAACGCCTTGCCAATCTGGGCAATGCCAAACGGAATCTTCATGCGGCCTGTCTTCTGCACGTTCAGATAGTTTACGAAGATACCCTGAGCCGTCTCAGGACGCAGATAGATGGTCGATGCACCCTCGGCAGCAGCACCCATCTCCGTCTTGAACATCAAGTTGAACTGGCGCACATCCGTCCAGTTTCTTGTGCCACTGATGGGGCAAACGATGCCCTCGTCAAGGATAATCTGCTTCAGACCCTCCAGGTCGATGCCGCCCTCAGCATTCATCACCTGCTGATAACGCTCGTGCAGGGCATCACGCTTAGCCTGCTCCTCCAGCACACGGGCCGACGTGGCACGATACTGAGCCTCGTCGAAAGCATCGCCAAAACGCTTGCGGGCCTTGGCTACTTCCTTCTCAATCTTCTCGTCATACTTCGCAATTTGGTCCTCGATGAGCACATCGGCGCGATAACGCTTCTTCGAGTCGCGGTTGTCGATGAGCGGGTCGTTGAACGCATCCACGTGACCCGAAGCCTTCCAAATCGTTGGGTGCATGAAGATGGCCGAATCGATGCCCACGATGTTCTCGTGCAGCAACACCATATACTGCCACCAGTATTGCTTGATATTATTCTTCAACTCCACACCGTTCTGACCGTAGTCATACACGGCGCCCAGTCCGTCATAAATCTCCGATGAAGGGAACACGAATCCGTATTCCTTGCAGTGGCTCACCACTTTCTTGAAAATGTCTTCTTGCTGTGCCATTATGTTTATTGTTTTTTATATTGTCTGTCTCATGGGAAATGCGCCCAACGCGTGGGTCGGGTGCAAAGTTACAACTTTCTGCCCAAAAAGACACGTCTTTGTGCCTAAAATAATGTGAAAGAGGCGAAAAAAGAGGGTTCGTGTGGGTTCTTGGCTTGGGATGGGAACGAATAATCATTCCTGATTGATAATAATTTTTCTTCCCAATCGTCTTGACAGTGAAGGGGATGTAGGTGTGACCTCGTTGCTGAGGGTGTAGCCGGAAGTGGAGACGGTGTGCTTGCTAACAGGGTGAGGAAACTCTTCATGGATGGAGTTTGGGGGTGATAAAAGAAGAGCCTGCGACTTTCACAAGTGGCTGACTCCTTGGTTAACCTTTAATTACTAACTAATCTTTAATTATTAATTATTGCATCTCTCAGTGGAAATGCACCGTTACCCTCTGGTGGGGGTATGTCTGTGTCAACAATTGAGGCTCTTCTGGCGCCATCTTGCAGGCATAGTCATACACGACGGTGAACTGTGAGACATCTACGCTGTCTTTCGTCTGAGCAGAGCCACAGAGGGCTGCTATCCCTGTGAGCAGGGACAGAAAAAGTCTTTTCATGTTGCTGAATGTATAAAGATGAAAATTGATGAATAATTCGTGGTTAATTGATGGAAATTCGTGTTTTATTTTGGACATAAATTATCACGAATTAACCACGAATTATTCATGAATTATTTTTGTTTATTTCACGCCATAGACCTCTTTCACGATGTGCCACTTGTCGTGCAGGTCAGTGCCGTCGAGACTTTCGGGCAGTTGGTCGAACAGCCATCGCCAGTCGTACTGCGGATGCTTCTGTTTCTGCTGCTGTGCCCATTCACGATATTGCTGGTCGGTCCAATGCTGGATGGGAAGGTCTTTGACCAGTTCGTAGTCCTTGATGCCCATCTCGTCCATCATGCGGACGGCGCGGTCGATGTACTTCTGTGGCGTTTCGGTGCTGGCATAGATGTAGGCTTTGTAGCCGAGACGGTGGCAACCGCGTTCCATCTCCTTGCGGACACTCCATCCCCACGGGGTCTCGTCCCAGTCGGTGATGCTGTAGTGCTGCCAGTCGCCCGCCTTTGCCTTCTTGTCGATGATGCCCAGCATGCCGTTGGGGAAGAGGAAAAGGGTCTGGGTGCGTGGCGCATTGCCTGTCACGCCCGATGGGATACCTCCTGAGAACTGGGTGATGAGGTTGGCCACCAGTTTGTCGCCCTGCCGCTTCATCTCTATCTTCTTCAGATGGCTGTTGCGCATGCGTGGCAGGTTTTTCTGGGTGAAAGGCTTGCCGTCCAGTTGCATGGTGGTTCGGTCAACGGGGAAGGCTATCTGGTAAATCAGTTCGTCAATATACCCCTTTTCATCCACGGGCTGAATCCACACGCCCTCGCAGTAGTGGACGAGGTAGTAGGGGGTCTCTTTTCCCTTGTGCTTCCGTTGGATGACTTCCACCAGTGGCTTGTACTCATACTTCTCCGCCTGTGGCTGACTGTCGTTGTTCTTGATGGCGATGACAGCCGAGGCGATGGCGGCGCAACTGAGCAGGAAAACGATGCCGGCAATGGCGGCGGCTCTGGTGGTGAAACTTTTGAAGAAAGTGTGCTTGGGGCTTGGTTTTGCTGCACCCATCACTTCTTTCTCAAACTTTGCCCATTCTTCGTTGATGTCGGGCATTCCTATTCTTTTGTCTATTTCTTCGGTTTTCATGAGTTTGCGGTTTTGAAGATGGAACGGATTTTGGAGAGTGAATGAGAAATGTGCTTGTTGACGGCTGAAGGGCTGATGCCCAGTGTCTGGGCCGTCTCCGAATAGGTCATTTCTTGGTCGTAGTGGAGAGCGAGGATGCGCTTGTCCTGCTCTGTCAGGTGTTCGTCGATGACTCGTGCCAGTTCGTCCAGCAGTTCTTGGTGTTCCTGTGCCTCCTGTCTTGATTGCTCGGCTTTCAGTTCGGCTTCGACAGCAGCGTTCTGACGACGGGTTCGCAGGGTGTTGAGGCAGTGGTTTCGCACCGCTGCCATGAGGTAGCCCGTGATGCAGTCCTCCTGCAGTTGAGGTTGTGTGTGCCACATCTGGGTGAAGACGTGGCTCACGGCATCACGGGCATCTTCCGCTTCCTCCAGCAGGGAGAAGGCGAACCGATACATCTGTCGGTAGTTGCTCTTGTAGAGTTGCTCGAATGTGGTTTTGTCGTAAATCATAAGTTCGCGATGCAGGCTTTTTTTGCCTTTCTCTGCCTATAAGACACACGAAAAGGGGAATCAAATACCCCAGATGCCGATTTTTTTTGCAAAGTAAAAGAAAAAACCTAACTTTGTACCCAAAAAGCAAAAGAAAAGATGGAAAATAACTGTTCGGAACAGACAAAAGAAGCGGTGGAACTGCTGAAGAAACTGATTGCCACACCCAGCGTGAGCCGCGACGAGAAGGCTGCGGCTGATGTGCTGGAGGCATACATGAAGGAGAAGGGGCTGAACCCCCAACGGCATGGCAACAATGTGTGGTGTGCCAGCCCCCCTCTTATCCCCCCAAGGGGGGAAGACCCATCCGGACGGCTCTCCTCCCCTATGGGGGAGGTTGGGAGGGGGCCTACCATCTTGCTCAATGCCCATATTGACACGGTGAAACCTGTGGCAGGATGGCAGCGCGACCCCTTCACGCCGACTGTGGAGGGTGACAGGCTATATGGTCTTGGCAGCAATGACTGTGGTGGTGGTTTGATGGCACTATTGCAGGCGTTCATCCAGACCCTCTCCCCAACCCTCCCCCATAATGGGGAGGAAGTCCATACGGGATGTTTGTCATTGGGAAACAAGCCGGATGGTCTCCCCATTACGGGGGAGATGTCCGCAGGACAGAGGGGGTCTTCTATCATCTTTCTGGCTTCTTGCGAGGAGGAGGTCTCAGGCAAGAACGGCATTGAGAGTGTGTTGCCCCTGTTGCCAAAGATTGACTTTGCCATCGTGGGCGAACCGACAGGCATGCAACCCGCTATTGCTGAAAAAGGTCTCATGGTGATTGATGCCACGGCTCATGGCAGGGCTGGTCATGCAGCCAGGAATGAGGGCGACAATGCCATCTACCATGCCATGAAGGACATCCAGTGGCTCTCAGAATGGCAGTTCCCGAAGCAGACGGACTTGTTGGGACCCGTGAAGCAGACGGTCACCATTGTCAATGCCGGTACACAGCACAACGTGATTCCCGACACGTGCACCTTCACCATTGACGTGCGCAGCAACGAGTGCTATACGAACGAGGAAATCTTTGCTTTCTTCCAAGAGCATCTGACTTCTGAGTTGAAGGCACGCTCTTTCCGTTTGTCTTCGTCGAAGATAGATGTGGAGCATCCTTTTGTGCAGGCTTGCATCAAAGAAGGCTTGAAACCATTTGGCTCTCCCACGTTGAGCGACCAAGCCTTGATGCGCTTCCCTTCACTGAAACTGGGACCAGGAGAGTCTTCCCGCTCCCACACGGCGGATGAATATATCAAAATCAGCGAGATAGACGATGCCATCTCGCTGTATGTGAAGTTGCTTTCCAACTTCTAACCAGTTTACATCATTGTTCATCGAAAACGCTCGTCCGTCCATTCGTCGTAGATGACATCGGGCAGGAGGAGGGTTGGGTAGTGTGCCAGTAGTTCATGCACAGTGGGCATGAGCGAGCGGAGCTGCTCGTGGTCTTGGTTACGCACAACACTGCAAATATGGTAGAACGTTTCTATTAGTTTCTGAGCGGTCGGCGATAGGCAAGTGTGACTTTGGGCATACAAGTCTCTCATTGAATCTCCCCAAACGAAATAGAAGTGCATGGTATCAAAACTAAAGGGACCCGGTATGACTGGAAGGGGGTTGTTGGGATTCCTTACGATAACAACATCTATCAATTTATTTGAGGGGGTCGGATCCATAGGTACAGCGGTATAGGCAGCCAGCATGTGGAGCCGTTGGATGGAATCGTATTCTGCCACACCCACTTTCATCTTAAAAGATCTCACCTTGTTCTGCCCAAGTATGGGCCATTCTTCATCACACTTCAGCAGCACCAAAGTCGTGTCCTTTTTGTCGTAGGTGAGGGCAATGGGACCTTCCTCCGCAGCTCTGACAATGAACATTTCATCATGTTCGGGCAGACTGTCCATCTTTGCCCACAATTCCTCATAGTAGGCCCACCTAATGCTGTCTCTTTCATCTTGAGAGATTCCTTCGGGAAATTTTGGCTTATAAAAATCTGTCAACCATTTCTTCCCCTCCAGGTTTCCTTCGTAACGGAAGGTCTCGATGCACTCTTTCACATAATTAGATCCATAACGAGCACTCCGTGGGGAAAATGCTTCCAATCGGTCCGTCTTCTTGCTCTCGTTTGACTGAGCTGTCGCATAGCTGGCGATGAGGGTCAGCAGGATAATTGTGATCATCTTTTTCATTTCTGTATGGGTTTTGTGGGGTTGTAAAAATCCATTAAAATTCTCTTTGTTAACTCTCCTCTTGTTTTTTTCGGTGTCTGGCGGTTGCATCCAAGTCCCAGTCATCTATCGGCACATCGGGCAGGAGGAGGGTGCGGTAGTGGGCGAGAAGTTCGTGGACGGTGGGCATGAGCGATTGGAGTTGGTCGGGGTCATCATCCTTCAATGCCGTGCAGATGGTTTCGAAGGTCTTCTGTAACCGCTTGCAGGTGCCTGAGCCGTTGTCGGAACTGATGGCATATTTGTCGCCATCAAAGGCGTGCCAGATGAAGTGGAATCTCGTTCCGTCGAGCATCGTGTAGTCGGCGTCGAACTGGGCTGATGTATAGACCGCCAGTTTGTGCAGGCATTGGATGGAGTCATAGATGGCTTCGGACACCTTCATCTTGTGGGCATGGAGTGTGACCTTCTTGTTCTTGCGTTTCTTGCTTCCGTTCCATTGCTGTTCCAGATAGACTAAGGCTGTGTCCTTGGGGCTGTATGAAAAGCCGTATGGAGGAGTGAAAGAGGGTCGGGCGAGAAAGAGGTGGCCGTAGCAAGGTAGTTGCTCTTCCATCTTGTCCCGTTTCTTTTCGTAGGCATCGTAGGCCTCCTCCCTTTTTTTACGTTCTTTCTTTGTGCTGGCATAGGGTATGTTTGGCTCGTAATAGCCTGTCCACCATCGTTTTGCCTCTTGGCTCATTCCATATCGGAAAGCCTCGATGAAAGGGGTGCTGATTTCTTTTCCTTTTCGATAACGGGGCAGTCCTGATGCCGTGAGCAGTCGGTCTGTCCTTTTGATTTCGTGAGGTTGTGCAAAGGTGCTGGTGACGATGAGCGTCAGCAGCATGAGGGTGAGGGTTCTTTTCATGGGGCTATCTTTTTTAGTGTAGGCGGATTCTTGTCCGTGGCATACTAAAGGACTGATGGCAGTAAGGATGGTTGCCAAAAGATAGGTAAAGGTTGCTTTCATTGTGTTTATTGATAATTTTCTACGTTGCTGAATACGTTTCATTTCTCAAATAGTTGACGGAGTTCGATGGTCTCCTGCTCTAACTGGAGCAGGGTTTCTGTATCCTTGTTGCTAACTGCTTCCATAAGATTGTCCACCAATTGGGTGAGTCGAGGCACTCTTGTCCAGTCTTTTCGGAAAGAATGAGCTTTTGCTCTTTTTCCATTGACGAAGAACTCCCATGTGCATCCATCGAGTGTGGTCCAGTCAACCTGTTCGGGGTTTCTTACTGCGGCATCCCATAGTTTCTTTAGGTTTTTAGCCATGTGGTTGGGGATGGGGAGAAGTGTGGTCGTGGTGGAGGGTGCCTGATAGTTCTGGGGCTCTTCGAGGTCTATTATCCTGACAGAGTTCCCTTCTTCGATTCTTTTGGTGGTGGCTTTGGTCACATTGCCCCATAGAACCCCCTCAATTTCTGTATAGACAAGGGCGCGGGCGCGTTCATCGTAGGTGAGGGAGGACTCGGTCATGTTTGAGGGACGCCGAAACACTCCCCACTTGGCATTGTGTACATTGAGCAGTCGCATGTATTCTTGTCTATACATCCTCAGGCACAAAGCGGTGTGGTTAGTACGTACGGGTTCGAGCCTGTCCTGTGCTTGTGCCGTCATTCCAACGAACACAAATGATGATAAGAAAAGCACTATTTCTTTCATTGTTGTATAGGTTTTATGGGGTTGGTGGAAGGGAGGATTCCTTCGAAATCATCAATGTTGACGTTTCTCTTTCTTATGGGTATATCTTTGATTTTCGTCGCATCTTGCATGACGATGTTATACTCATTGAGGTTGTTGTTGACTTCCACAGTCTTTGATCCTATGTACGAAATACGAATTTTGTCTTCAGGATTCATTGTCTTGAGTGTGAAATGACCAAGGGAATCGGTTGTGGTTGATTTCACGATGCGCCCCTGTTCGTTTATTTCCACGACATTGGCACCCCAAAGTGGACCATTAGCATCGCTTACGGTACCGATGATTGTATGAGGCCTCTTGGCTTTAATCTTTTTGCCTTTGGTCTTCATCTTGTCGCTCTTAGTCTTAATTTCGATGACTCCATTGCGGCCTTTCTCACCCCAGATGGCTGTGGCAGCAGCATCTTTGAGGATAGTGATGTCCTTGATGTCATCAGGATCTACTCCTACGAGTTCTGCGATATCCTCGTCGTAGATGTCTTCAATATCATCGTTCACAGGATAAGGTTCTCCATTCACCACAATTAAAGGGTTTCGGTTGCCAGGAGATGCCTGCCTTTCTACATTGTTGATGATGATGTTGGGGAAGCGCTGACGGAGTGCTTTTTCCTCCTCTTCTGTGATTTTCCCTTCGACCTTGAGGTTGTCGATAGTCATCTTATCCATCCATTCGGGAAGGACGATTTCATCGGTGAAATGGAGCCATAATTGCTTAATGTGTGACAACTTTGAAAGATGTTCTGGCACATGGTTTACGCGCAATTCGATGCCAAAGAAGGAATCTTCTTCATCCATTTTCTTGAGTTTCTCCACAATCGTCTCCTCGCCCTCTAACTGTCGTACCACCCAACCCATCTTAGGCGTGAGGGTATGTGTGAGGGTGTCCACCTCTGTGCCGATATAGCCGGCAATGAGTTGCATGGGGATAGTCGTGAGGACATAGCCATTTTCAGGGTCGATGATTTGGTATTTGAAATCTACATATACACGCTCCGACGGCATTGTGTGCGTGTGGGGCACTTGGTCAAGGGTCTGCCCCTTTTCGTCAGGAAAGAGTTTGAGAATCCATCCGTCCAGTTCTGTCGGGTTGCGCAGGTCGCAGTTGCCACCAACCAGTTTGTTAGGATTGTTTTTTTTCACCATGCTCTGCCAGAAAGTCTGGTCGGGTTTGCCTTTGGATGCGTTGACGAACTCGGTCAAGATGGGTGTGAGGCTTTGTATCCAATCTTCCATGCCGTACTTTTCCAGTTGCTTCGTCTTTTCCAACACCTTCTCCCAGTCTTCAGGCGTACCTGTGAGGGTGACGGTCGGAATGCCACAGGCGATATAATGCACGATATAATCGAAGTACGATTTCATGGTTTCCATCAGGGTGATTTGAGAGGTGATGCGTTCGATGGTGCCAGTGGTAGTGAAGTCGGCTGTAATAGTCTTGGCGATGTCCTCTTTGGTGTATTCGTTGATTTGTTTCGCGAAAGCATCAATGAGTTTATCCCATTCAGGATCTCCCTCCAACAGTTCTTTCTCAGTTTCAATCACCAAGTCCATCTTCCCCGTATGACTTACCAGCTGGTCGCGCAGTTCCTCAGGGTGCGCGTTCACGTAGCGTGCGAATCCTTGACTGATGAGCAGCCAAACCATATCGGGTGAAAGGACAAGGGGACGATGATCGGCGTATGCTCGCACAATTGTTTGGAAGAATACGTCCTTCCCCTTGAAGATGTGGAACTTTTCCTCATCCGAGAAACTTTTGGCAACCCATTTCTTAGTGTCACCAGGTACACCTTCATCCTGAAAGATGCCAAACTTCCCAAGAGCGCGAGAGCCATCGGTCATGAATTCCTCTATCGTGAGGGCGTTTTCGCTAATGGGGGCAAGGTTCTCATCAACGGTGAAAGTGATGCTCCCCTCCGTGCGATTGACGATTTTGTTGTTCTGTGCCCACCCAGCATGGGTGGTCAGCACAATACAAATGAGTGTAACGAATCTTTTCATAATGTAAACTTTTTGATGTAAATGATTTTGTTGCTGCAAAGATAGGGATTGTTGCAAGAAAACTCCAAGAAAACGAGTTTACAAAAAGTTCACATTTAATTAAGTGTGCGGAAAAAAGTTTACAAAAAGTTCACAAACTTTTTGCAAGTGGCTGAAATATGATGGTTTACAAGGATAGTACGAATTTGTCCCAATCTTTTGCCGTTCCTTCACCATCGAACACTTTTTGTTGCATTCTGAGGCGGTTTTGTGACACGGCACTCTTGCTGATGGCCATCAAATCGGCGATGTTGGAGGGAGAAACCTCCATTTTGATGAGCATACAAATACGGTATTCCGTGTCGGAAAGAGCATAAAGACCAAGGAGTTTTTCCTTGAAAGCGGGATATGCTTTCAGCAGTCCGGCTTCTATCTTTTTCCAGTCGGAATCTTTCAATACCTTATTATTATATATATGTGTAGTCAGCAGTTGGTTGATGTCCTTGTCATAGAACTGACGTTTGCTTCGTGAGGACAAGAAGATTTCAGCGGCCTCCTCTTTTCGGATTTCTCTACGTTTGCGAAGGTGGAGCACCAATAGGGTGGCAGAAACAACGACGATGAGCGATAAAATGGTGACAATCCAGATGAACTGCCGTTCTTTTGAGTTCTCTGCTTCCAGTTGGGCATTCATGTCGTTGAGAACTTGGCTTTTGGCTTGTGCATGCAGTTTTTGAATACGTACCATCACGTCAGCCTGGTGTGGCGTGGCGAGGCTGCTGTCGTTCTTCATCTCTTTGATGGTCTGTATGTCTTCGCTGCTGTGTCGCATCCCTAAGGTGTCGCCTATCTGCTTGCAGTAGAAGTGGGCAAGTTGTTGCATGTCGAATGCTTCGTCAAAAAGCCCGTTTCGGAGATAGATATAGCCAATTTGTGCATAGCAGCGGCTTTTCAGATAGGGGGTGATACACACACTGTCACACAATAGAGCCCTCTGAAAATAGATGAGTGCTTTCTCTCCGTTTTGTAAATGGGAATTGACGCATCCCGCATAATAATAGGCTTCAGGGAGATGCCCATTGGGGTCGTGCTGCTCGAGGTGTTCAATCACCGTACAAATGAGTGAATCAGAGGCGTGTTTCTTCTTTGCTCGCTCGTCTGCCTTGACTCTCAGCAGGTTGTAATAAGCCTTTGTGTCTTCGTCCGCATTTTCCATCTCTTGGTTCATGCGCTGGAGCATCCTCCTCGCACTGTCTGCATCGGTAACAGTAAGACTGTCAATGTCAACAAGAACATGCTCATACTGACTCACCTTTTTGCAACAGGTGGTCAGTATGAGCATGAATAAGAGGATAGATGCAACTTTTCTCATAATCCTTGCGGTTGTGAGAATGCTTTATTTTCTTTCGATGGTCTGTTCGCGGTCTGGACCTACGCTGACAATGGCGATAGGTGTTTCCAGTTCCTTCTCCAAGAAAGCAATATAGTCGGAGAATGCCTTTGGAAACTCTTTTTCGCTTGTCATTTTGGTGAGGTCGGTTTTCCATCCAGGCACTTCTGTATAAACGGGCTCGATGAGACCGTCGCTGATGTCGTAGGGGAAGTCGCGTGTGATGCTGCCATCTTTCAGTTTGTAGGCGGTACAAGCCTTGATGGTGTCGAAATCATCGAGCACATCGCTCTTCATCATGATGAGTTTGGTTACACCGCTCACCATGATGGCATAGCGGAGAGCCACGAGGTCAATCCAACCGCAACGGCGTTCACGACCTGTCACAGCACCGTATTCATGACCGATGTCGCGCATCTTCTGACCAGTTTCGTCGAACAATTCCGTGGGGAAGGGACCTGCACCTACGCGAGTGCAGTATGCCTTGATGATACCGAACACATCGCCAATCTTGTTGGGACCGATGCCCAAACCGATGCAGGCGCCAGCGCAGATGGTGTTGGAAGAAGTCACGAATGGATAAGAACCAAAGTCGATGTCAAGCATTGTACCCTGAGCACCTTCACACAGCACAGACTTGCCTTGCTTCAAAAGTTTGTTGATTTCGTGCTCTGAATCGACGAGTTGGAATTGTTTGATGTACTCAATGCCTTCCATCCACTTCTTTTCCACCTCGGTGATATCATAATCCGTGTAGTTGAGGCTCTTGAGGATGGCTTCATGACGTGCCTTATGGGCAGCATACTTCTCCTCGAAGTTGTCGAGAATATCGCCTACACGCAAACCGTTACGGCTGGTTTTATCGGTGTAAGTGGGACCTATGCCCTTGCCTGTCGTACCAACCTTGTTCTTTCCTTTGGCTGCTTCATAGGCAGCATCGAGCAGACGGTGAGTCGGCATGATGAGGTGTGCCTTCTTTGAGATGTGTAGGCGGTTCTTCAGATTATGACCGCTCTTCTCTAAATCCTTGGCTTCGTCCATGAAGAGGTCGGGAGCCAATACGACACCGTTGCCGATGATGTTTATCTTGTCGCCCTGGAAAATGCCCGATGGAATCGAGCGAAGGACATACTTCTGCCCTTCGAATTCGAGTGTGTGTCCAGCGTTAGGACCTCCTTGGAAACGAGCGACAACATCATAGCGTGGTGTCAGAACATCCACCACCTTACCTTTACCTTCGTCTCCCCATTGAAGACCTAAGAGTACATCTACTTTCATTTTTCTATATGTTTTTTGAGTTGATAATTTACTTGAACCATTCTGCAGCCTTTGCCAATTCTTTATCGATGCTGGCAAATCGTTTTTCTTCTCGGGTCATGCTGGACTTCTTCTTCTCCTTATCCTCCTTCTCCATCTTCTTTTTCAGTCGTGCCAACTTGGCTTGGCAGATGTTGCAGATACCATAGATGTAAGTGTTGCATCTCAGTTTCTTGAATCGGGGTGTTTTTACTTTCGAAACGGCTTGCTCTATGGTTGAGTCCTTTAAGTCCCATATCTTGTTGCATCCTGTACAAATGTAGTGGTGATGCATCGGTGTTCGGTAGGCACATTCATATAAAGTGGCACCTTCTGTTTGGTGGTCGTACAAGAGACCGCACTTGACCAGCAGTGCCAATGTGCTGTACATGGTAGCACGGCTGACAGGAAACTTCTCTGGCATCATGGCAAGTATCTGGTCGGCACTGTGGTGCCCCCTCATCTGCATGACAACATCCAAGATGGCATATCGCTCTCCTGTCTTGCGCATGCCGCCCTGGTCTGTCATGTATCGGGTCAGAATGTCACGTGGTGTCTCTTTCTGTTGCCCCCCCTCTGCTTTTGCCTTTTTCATGCCCGTCTATACAATATGGGTACAAATTTACGGCTTTTCTTTGGGTGTCACAAATAATCTGCCACTTTTTTGACTTTCCGCATGTTATCTTCTCCTAAGGATGCATATATCTGCAATGCTTTAATTGCATATTGATTGTCCAATGACGCACTGGCCTGGTCGAGAAACTCTGCTTCTGCCTCCTCGCTGAGTTTGTATTTCCTTATCAAGTGACACAAGGTCAGGTAGCCGCAGTTCTGCAACATCCTTTCATCTCGGGCAATCCATTCAAAGGCCTTTGTGCTGGCATACGGCAACTTCTGGGTGAGATAGAAGCAGAACATGGCGGCAATCTCTTCGGTGCAGATGCTCTCTGCCCAAATGTCGCAGAGTTCTTCCACAAAGTCTTCCACGGGCATCAGCATGCAGGCAAGTATTTTGCATTCGCGGGTGCTTTCGTTCCAAAGTGCTTGTGCTAACGTACGGAGAGAATCCTCCTCGGAAAACCCTCCCCATGCTTTGCTTTCAACGATTTCATCGGAAATCTTTGCCAGTCTTGGCAGCTCCACGCCCCAATTCACACGGTAGTCTTCCGTTTGTCTTGCATGAGCCGAAGCCACCCCGTTCATATTGGCCCGTAACTCCTTCTTGATGTCGCTGATAATACTATTCATTGATGAGTGGCAATGTAGCATAGTCCTTGCTATAGCGCAGCATCTGTTCGGCATAGCCTTCAGTGTAGGAAATCTTTACGTCAGTGATGTTGCCGTCGTTGTCGCGCACAGCCGTGTAAACAGGATTGATGAAGCCCTTGTAAGGCGCGATGTTGAGTTTCGCGTAGCGGTCAAGGATCTCCCTGTGCAGTTCTGGGTCGATTTTCACACCATAGGTCTCCACCAGGGTTTGTGCACCCTTGAAATCGCCTGTTGATTTCACTCGCTGGATCTCAGCTAGCAACTCTCCGAAGAGATGGCGAAGTTTGGAATAATCATTAATCTTAACAAATGTCTTGCCATCGCGCTTCACCAATTCCATTACGTTGTCTTTCTTACCGTGTTCGAATGCCCAACGGGCGATGAGGGCACGGTTACGCATATGCGCCTCCTCGATGTTGTTGCCCAAGTTAATGCGTACCAATTGAGTCAAGAGTCCGTTTTGCATCTGTGCGATGTAACTTGCTTTATAAGCTTCGGCATTGGGCAACAGTCCTAATTCCACCAATTTAGGGTCGGCCAAATAATAAAGTGCGAATAGGTCTGCGCGTGCTTCTTCAATGGTGCTGCCGTATGCCTTGAGGCTGTCACCATCAACTCCTTCAAGCAATTTGCCACTGCCATGTCCCAAACACTCATGCAAATCAGTGTGTAAGTCATCAGTCAAATCACCATATTTCTCAATCAAAGCAATCTCTTCCTTGCCGTAAGCGAACTCCTGCAACATGCCGTTGCCTTTGGCAGCTTGATTGTAGGCATCGGTCAGATTGCCAATGGTCACCGATTTGGAACCGTGTTCCGCACGAACCCAGTCGCTATTGGGTAGGTTGATGCCGATGGCTGTGGATGGATAGAGGTCGCCGGCGAGAATGGCGGCCTTGATGACCTTAGCCGTGATGCCCTTCACCTTCTCTTTTTTAAACTCGGGTGCCACAGGGCTGTGGTCCTCGAACCATTGTGCGTTAGCACTTAATGTTTCTGTACGTTTTGTAGCTTCGGTGTCTTTGAAATTGACAATGCTTTCCCATGAACATTTCAAACCCAGAGGGTCGCCATAACACTCGATGAATCCATTGACAAAATCAACCAGCGGTGCAGTGTTTTCCACCCATGCAATCGAATATTGGTCGAAAGTCTTGAGGTCGCCTGTTTTGTAGTAGGAGATGAGTAGGTCAATGACCTTTTGTTGCTGTTCGTCTTCTGCAAAAGGACGTGCCAGCTCTAAATTCTCCACGATTTTCTTGATGGCATTTCCGTAAAGTCCATTGATGGTCCATTTCTTCTCGATAATAGTGCCATTTTTTGTCTTGACGAGCCGTGAGTTCATACCATACATGACAGGGTGGAGTGAATCACCTTCCGCCTTTTGCTTGGCATAGAACTCTTCCGCTTCCTTCTGTGTCACGTTTTCGTAATAGTTGCTGGCACTCGTTTTTACGAGATCTTCTCCTTCGGCAAGGTTCACACGTTTCTGCAATATGCCAGGATTGAAAATGACATCAGCTATTTCATCGGAACAAACAGCACAATCCTGCAACCATTTACGCGTGAATTCAGGCACAAACTTTTCGCTGCCATAGTGGTGGTGAATGCCGTTTGAGAACCACATACGTTTCAGATAGGTTTCAAGGGCCTTGAAGTTCTTGCTTTCTCTGTCACCCTGATAGTTCACATACACATCCTCCAGCATTTTGCGGATGCGGAGATTGTACTTTCCATTCTGGTCAAAGAGAATGTCACGACCATAGAGAGCCGCCTCTTGCAGATAGTAGATAAAAGTTTTCTGCTTCAAGGTGAGATTCTCAAATCCTTCCACCTTGTAGCGAAGCATCTGTAAATCGGCAAATCGCTCATTGTTGTACTCGAATTTCTTTTCCTTTTTAGCGTCCATGGGAGATGGGGCTTCATGCTGCTCGGCTTTCAGTGTGTCAGCCGTTGCAGCCGTCAGTGCTAAAATCATCATTGTCTTTGCTATTGTCTTCATTATTATTTCATTGTTGTATCAGTGGCACAACGAGCGTCACATCAATCGGTACTTTTCGGGTGTAGTTCCGCTCACTTTTTTAAAGGCGGAAAAGAAGGACTGGCGGTTCCGAAAACCAACCATCAAGCCGATGTCATCAATGGAGTATGGAGCAAATCGTTTGTCCTTCAAGTGACGCATTGCATCTTGAATGCGGAAAGAATGCACGATATCGGCATACGATATGCCGTATGTGGCTTTAATGATCCGTGAGAGTTGGAATGATGAAACACCAAGCGCTTCGGCCAGTTTTCTTGCGGAGAAGTCGGGGTCTCGATACCTTTTCCCTCTAATGAGGATTTCTTCGATGAGGTCTTTGTATGTATTTGCCTTGTCCATTTCGGCGACAAAGTTAAGGATTTTTTGTCGAATGGCGAAAGAACAAGGCTAAAAAAGCATTTTGTGTATTTGTTCATTGTTGGGTGCACCGTGGTGGTTTCGAATGTTTGAAGGGCACTTCTAAGCTTATTTAACGTGAGTTCGGTAAATTTAAACACAAATATAATGGTCGATTGTCGAGGATTTATAAAATGCTATTTTCGTCAAACTTACGTTAATTTTAGAAGTGAAGAGGAATAAAAAACCTGCCTTATTTGCTTCTTTTTTGTTCTAAACCATCAAAAATGCAATTTTTTTCAAAAAAAGTTTTCAAAAGATTTTGCTGGTATGAGAAAAGGTCGTACCTTTGCACTCGCTTTCCGAAAGGGAGGCACAAAAATAGATCTTTGACAGACTGCGAACAGAAGAAAGACAAGCAGCGCATATATACATTATATATAATAAATATATGCACAAGCAAAAGTCGATTCCATAAACTTTAGACGAAAATTGAGCAGGATAGCCTGACCGGTCAGACAGAACTATAATAAAAAGAATTACAGTGAAGAGTTTGATCCTGGCTCAGGATGAACGCTAGCTACAGGCCTAACACATGCAAGTCGAGGGGCAGCATGGGAGAAGCTTGCTTTTCCCGATGGCGACCGGCGAATGGGTGAGTCACGCGTGTCCAACCTGCCCCGTGCCCGGGCACAGCCCTTGGAAATGAGGATTAATGCCCGATATGTGCCGCCTCCGCATGGCGGCGGCATGAACCGAGGCACGGGATGGGGACGCGTCGGATTAGCTTGACGGCGGGGCGACGGCCCACCGTGGCGACGATCCGCAGGGGTTCTGAGAGGAAGGTCCCCCA
>Ga0256405_10000622_pt1 | contig 114275 bp, 111 predicted proteins | sample RumenRJG_02DNA_FD_189096 | JGI IMG/M metagenome (GOLD analysis project Ga0256405, IMG submission 189096) | Bovine rumen microbial communities from Lethbridge, Alberta, Canada - RJG_02 | ecosystem: Host-associated > Mammals > Digestive system > Stomach > Rumen | place: Canada: Alberta...
CACTAACGTCTTGTTAGTTATTCTGTCTTTTATTGAATCATTTTCTTTGAATTGAACAAGTATTGTTTGTCATTCCTATGTGAAATTGTTTCCACATTTCAGCTATTCTGTTGTCAATGTACTGTATGCCAGCAAATCCAAGAATTTATAATTTGTTTTCAAGGATTACAACGCTCTATATTTCGGCGTATTAAACGTTACTAAGAAGTAACTCCCTTTCTGGCTATCTAGTGATTGTGCCTATGCACATTTTTCAATCTATTACAAACAATTTTTTATTGCAAGGTTTTTTTTTATTTTTTTGTATTTTTTGTAATGTTTCGTAATATTTGAATTTAATGATTCAATATTAATTTCTAAAGCCTATTAGATTGGGCTTATCCGTTTTATTTATTAAGAAATGTAACAACCATTTTGCGATTTTAGCAATTTTTTGTTCTTTCTATACTTTATATAAATATATAAAGCTCTCTCTTCTTATTTAAACGGATAGGCCTTGGTAAATTATACAAGGTCTTTTTTTTATGTATATACAATAAAAACCATTCTTTAATTTAAAGAATGGTTTTTTGTTTGTATTTATTGGTATTTTACTAAACTAACTCTGCGATTTTTGAAGCATTTTTCTTTGCTATTTCAACTAAAGATGATGCTGTTGCAATCATTCCAAGTTCAGAAGTTAGTTTATTTATGCATGATCCGCATCCGATTGCACTTGCGCCCGCTGCGAAGGCAAATGGTGCAGTAGTTGGGTTGATACCTGTTGCTGTCATTACAGGTATTTCAACGTTTCTTACAAGCTCAATTGTATTAGAAATTGTTAATTCTGCTCTATCCATTAGTGCTCTTGCACCTTCTAATTGGACTTCAGAAGTATAGTGGCCTTCTGTTTGAATTAAGTCAACACCGATAGACTCTAATTCGTGTGCAAGTTCAATTTGTTCAGAAATTGAGATTTCTCCCGGAATTGTAACACTAAAGAAAATATCTTCATCTGCAAGCAATGCTTTTGTTTCTTTTGCTAATGCTAAAACGTCAGATGCTGAGAAAGAAGTACCTTTTTTATACAAAACGTCAAAGTTGCCAAGTTCAATAGCATCAGCGCCAAGTTCTACAGCTCTTACCAGTTCAGACGGTTTTACAGATGATACAAAAATTGGCATATCTGTCATTGAACGAATTTCAGAAATAATTTCTTCTTTTGCACAAATATCAACCGCGCTTGCACCTGATTTTTCTGCAGAAGATACTACCTTCTTAATGTTTTCGATATCAAAATTATCAATACCTGCAATGACTTTTACTGCTCTTTTTTCTTCTAAATGTTGTTTGAATAAATCAATTCTTGACATAATTTTCTCCTTAATTAACTGTATACGGAATTTCCCTAACCATTGGATTATACATTAATATTTTAATATTTTCAAGAAGTATCTCCAAACTGCCGACAGAGAGAATGTTTTTGAGGGGGGCTACTTAGATAATTTATTAAGATAGTGAGGCTAAACATGAAAAGAATATTTATAACCATTATATTTTGTTTTTCTATATTACCTGTGTATTCTCAGTCTGCGTTTAATCAGGATGAACAGGTCGCAATACGCGTTTATGAAAGGATAAGCCCTGCAATTGTTGCAATCGAAGCTCAATTAAAAGACGGTGTTTCGGCCGGAACAGGATGTATTGTTTCTAAAAACGGTTTAATTCTTACGGGTTTGCATGTTATCGAGGGTGCAAAAGAGATAGATGTTACGACTTACAATGGTCAAACTTATAAAGCTAAATTCGTTGCCAAAATGGAAGATAAAAAGGATTTAGCTCTTTTAAAAATTGACCCTAAAGATAATATGCCGACAGTTTCTTTTGGTGATTCTGAAGATGTAAGGGTTGGTCAAAGGGTTCTCAGTATCGGTAACCCTTTCGGTTTTTCAAATACTTTGACTCAAGGGATTATTTCCAGAATTGATTATACCAAAAATCGTTTTCAAACAGATGCAGCCATAAATCCGGGCTGCTCCGGAGGGCCTTTAATTAATTCAACGGGTGAAGTTATTGGTATCAGCCAATCTATTTATAATCCTGATCATAACATTTCAAATATAGGTATAGGCTTTGCCATTCCGTCAAATGAAGCCGTAAAATTTATTACTACTGTTGATAAAAGTAAAATTTTGAGCAGTAAATAAAATTTTATGGTATATTTAACTCATATACTACATTAATTAATGAGGTTATTTTGATTAGATTTTTAGGTGTATGTGTTAAAAATTTTATAGAGTGTGTAAAGTATTTGCTTGAGGGAAATGCACGGATAAAAACTGTAATAGAGCAGGCTGCCGCAATAAGTTATGATTCTTTACCTATATCGTTAGTTATTGCTTTTATTGCAGCTGCTGTTATTACTATACAAGTTTCAAAGCAGTTTTTGATGAGCGGTGCGGAAGCATACATTGGCGGAACAATTGCTGTTGTTATGATTAGAGAAATTGCTCCGGGATTTGTTGCGCTTGCCATTGGTGCTCGTGCCGGTACGGCTATTTCTGCAGAAATTGCTAATATGCAGGTTACTTCTCAAGTAGATGCGATTAAAACTCTAAAAATAAATCCTATCGGATATTATTTTACACCAAGAATTTTAGCAGCCGCAATTACTGTACCAATGGTCGTTATGATTGCTGAAATAATCGGAATTGCCGGAGGGATGTTGGTTTCTCAAGCGACAATCGATTTACATCCGGCAAGATATTGGACTTCTGCTTTTGCTTGGATTAGTGCGAAAGATATTTATATCAGCTTGTTAAAGGCTTGCATATTCGGGGGTTTGATAGCTCTGGTTTGTGCTTCTAAAGGCTATGAAACAGTAGGGGGTGCCAAAGAAGTCGGAACTTCTACTACTCAAGCCGCGATTCTATCTACAATTTATATGCTGGTTGCAGATTTTCTTATAAATTTTGTGTTCTATATTATCTGATAAATTATTGTAATTATTGATTTAACTCCCTCTCCTTGAGTGTAGGTGAGGGATTAATGTGCCACACCCAACCTTCCCCGTTGTGGAGGAGTATAATACTAACCCTCACCCTAGCCCTCTCCCTAGGAGAGGGGAAAATGCCATATTGGTGTGTGTAGAAAAATTCCTCCCTAATGAGGGAGTATATAGGAGGATGACAATAATTTTTTTCATAATTTGTTCAACTCAATCAGCACCCCTCTTTCATTCTTCCCTCACAAGGGGAGATAAGCCTAATTTCCTCTCACCCCAGCCTTCTCCCTCGGAGAGAGGATAAATAGTGCAATAAAAAAGAGAACCCTTTCGAGTTCTCTTTTTTATTTGTTATATTAATTTATCCCTAGTTTATTCTTTGAAACATATATCCGATTCCGCGAGCAGTAAGGATTAACTCAGGATTTGCCGGATCTGTTTCAAGTTTTGAACGAAGTCTTGAAATGTGTACGTCAACTACACGAGTATCAATTCTGTGATCTGATGGGTATGCCCATACGTGTTGAAGAATTTCATTTCTCGAGAATGCTTGACCTGAATTATTAACAAGTAGTTCAAGCAAGCTGAATTCCATACCTGTAAGTCTGATACGTTCATTCTTTCTGTATACTTGACGACGTGCAGTATCAATTTTGATATTACCTGTTGTAATAACGTTTTTAGTAACTTTTCCTGTTGCAGAAGAAACTTCTCTGTTATTTGTTCTTCTTAGTACAGCTTTAACCCTTGCTTCAAGCTCTTTAGGGCTGAATGGCTTGATAACATAATCGTCAGCGCCTAACTCCAGACCTGTAATTCTTTCTGATACATCGCCCAAAGCTGTTAATATAATAATCGGAACATCAGATGTGCGTCTGATTTCTCTTGTAACGCCATAACCATCCATTTTAGGCATCATAACGTCCAATACTACTAAATCAGGGTTGTATTTATTGAACGCAGCAACGGCTTCTTCACCGTCTTGAGCTGTATATACATCATAACCTGCCATCTTAAGGCGGGTTTCTAAAATTCTTCTGATACTTGATTCATCATCAGCCAAAAGTATACGCTGACGATCTTCCTTTTCATTGGTTGCTTCAACATTCTCTGACATAGTCTTTTCCTTACTTTTCTAAAACTTACACAACATAATATTAAAAGATATAAAAAAATATTACGTTTTATTTATTTTTTTATATTTTTATAACATTATGTTACACTAAGTTACAAAAAATTGCAAGCACATTTTTTAATGTTTTTTCTCTGGTTTCTCTATTTTTATTTTTTAACTTTGCTCCAAGGATAATCTTTGGAAATTTTCCACCCGTCATTCATTACAAGTGCTGTGCACCAGTAACCTTGTTGTTCTCTATTGCACGCAAACCTTTTATTAGCATTCATAACGTAGTTTCTGTTGTATTCTGGTCCATAAGTATAATCAACTCCATTAGCTTGTGTTCCATCTACAGTTCCAGGTCCTCCCAATGGTTGAAGTCCATAATCATTTGTAAGTGTAAATAGAAAAGTATCTCGACCTATTCGATTTGGCGGGTTTATGCCATTTACGTCAATTCCAATCCACATTTGCCAATCGTGGGAATCAGACCAATTAAAAGTTATCATTGATCCGTTTAGCAATAAAACGTGGTGCGATCTATTTGCATCCCACACACTGTATGTTGTTCCCGTATATTTTGTACCGTTCAAATAAGTTCTAGGATATGCGTTTCCTAGGTCTGTTGTTGATATCTCTGTTGTGTATTTTAAATAGTTTTTAAAATATTTATCAAAAAAAGCTTTACCAGCCATTGGTATTTGCCAGCGTTTAATTTTACCGTTATGGTATTCAGACATGCGGATTGCGTTTTGCAAGGTGCTATAAGAATGCTTTAATTGTGCCATTGTAACGATTTTTTCGGTTTCCCCTTTAATTGTAGGTAAAACCATCATAGAAACTACACCGATAATTCCTAAAGTTATAAGTACTTCTGCTAAAGTGAAGCCAAAACGTTTTTTCATATATCCTCCGCTGTTTACTATATATATTAATATTTTAAACTATTTTTCATGTTTTGCAATTAGTGATTTGAATTTTTCCAAATCCTCTTTTGTATCAATGCCAACAGGAATAAAATCAACAACTGAAGTTTTAATTTTCATGCCATTTTCTAAGGCTCTTAACTGTTCAAGACTTTCTGTTTTTTCAAGCATTGTTTGAGGAAGTGATGTCATCACTTCAAGCGCTTTGCGTTTATATCCGTATATGCCCAGATGACCATAAAATTTTGCAACGCCGGTATTTCTCTCATACGGAATAACAGAACGTGAAAAATACAATGCAAAACCGTTATTATCTGTTACACATTTTACTAAATTCGGATTTTGAGCATCTTGAGGTGAAATTTCTCTTATTAAAGTTGAAATATCAGCTTTTTCATCTTCTTTGACATTTTTAATCACTGCATCAATGCTTTCAGGTTTGATAAGAGGTTCATCACCTTGAAGATTACAGATATAACTGATTTCAGGATGGCGAGAGGCAACTTCCATAATCCTATCAGAGCCGGATTTGTGTTCAGTTGAAGTCATTTCAACATTTCCTCCAAAAGCTTTGACAGCATTAAAAATTCTATCATCATCTGTTGCTACAATTATTATATCTGCATATTTAGATTGCTGTGCCTTTTCATAAACCCACTGTATAATCGGTTTGCCTTCAACTTCAATTAAAGGTTTACCTTCAAGTCTTGAAGACCCGTATCTTGCAGGGATTATTATTGCTGTTTTTGTCATTATTTCTCTCTCCTAACCACATATGATGTCCATTGATCCTGATGAATTTCTTCAATGATAGTTAAATCTTCTCTTGCGATGGCATCAAGTACCATTTGCTTTTTCTCATCTAAAATCCCGCTAAGTGACATCAATGCATTTTCTTTCATTATATTTTTTAAATCACCCATAATTTCTGCCAAAACAAAGTGCAAAATATTTGCTACAACAAAATCAAACTTTTCTGTAACTTTGTCAGCACTGCCAAGTTCAAATTGACAACCATCGCTAATACCCTCCCCTTGCGGGAGGGTGAAAATCTCTGATTTTCGGGTGGGGTTGTTTATGATATTTTTTATATATTGTATTACTCCCTCAATATTACTGTATATAGAGTTGTTCCAAATTCTAATTACAGTAAAGCCACAATTTTTTAAATAGTTATCTCTTTGTTTATCATAAGTTATATTATCATTTTGGTTATGATGTCCTCCATCTAATTCAATGATAATTTTTTCTCTCGGAGCCATAAAATCAACAATATAATTACCAATTGGCTGTTGTCGGCGAAATTTTATGTTCTCTAATTGGCTCTTGCTTAAATATGACCATAAAATTTTTTCAGGTTCGGTTGCGTTATTTCTTAAATTTTTAGCCAATTTTATATTGTTTTTTACATATAAGTGTTGGGCTTTTTTACCCCACCCCGAAATCGTAGATTTCGACCCTCCCTCAAGGGGAGGGTGTGTTGTAGTTTCAAATTCTTTTAATTCCTTACTTCCTTCAATAGGGTTATTTAATACATTTACCCCATTTTTTGTAGCATTTTCTTTGGCAACGTCTATAACTGTTTCGTCCGTATCGCACCCGTAGACATAGGTCGCTCCGAGTTTTTTAGCCAGTATTGATAAAATTCCTGAACCCATACCTATATCTGCTACTGTCCCGCCTTTAAAATACTTTTCTAAAGCCTTCATACAAAGCTGAGTTGTCTGGTGGGTTCCGGTACCAAACGCACACCCCGGTTCAAGTTTAATAACAATTTCATTTTCTTTGGGTTGGTATTCAATCCAGTCAGGGACAACTGCAATCTTTTCCGTGACGTGCGTTACATCCCATTTTTCTTTCCATTTTACTGACCAGTCTTCATTTCGTTTTTCTTCAAGTGTAAATTCCCAGCTGCCAAGTTCTAACTCGCTGAGCCCTCTATCTAAAAATTCTTGTCTGCTTAAATCAAGGATATTTTCAATATCATAGAGCAAATCTTCGTAGGTATCGTTTCCTTCCAGAAAAACTCTCAAAGTCCCTTCTGTCGTATCAATCATTTCAAGGTCTTTGTAAGTTTCTTCAGCTAAAATTACTCCATCACAATCAAAATTTTCAAAAAAGATCTCGCTAATGAAATCTTCCATAAGCGGATTAATTTTTAATTTTAATTCGTAGTACGTATTTCCCATATCCCCTCAACCAAATCTCTAAATTCGCTTTGCTCATCAAGAAATTTCGCCCTCTCTCTTCAAAAAATGCTGTGAGCGAGGGAAACTGAATTATTCTATAAAAGCACCCATTGCGCGGTATTTGTCGTAGCGTTGATTGCGAAGTTCTTCACCGGACATTCCTTCAAGTTCGCTAAGTGCAGTTTTAATAGTTTCTTTCAGGGACGCAGCCATTTCTTCATAATTTGTATGAGCGCCTCCGGTTGGTTCTTTTATCATTCCGTCAATGATACCGAATTTTAATAAATGAGGAGCTGTAATTTTCAGAGCTGTTGCTGCTTCTAAGCTCTTTGTTGCGTCACGCCACAAGATAGAAGCGCAGCCTTCAGGAGAAATTACTGTGTAATATGCGTGTTCAAGCAAGTAAACTTTGTTTGCAACAGCAAGTCCCAGTGCTCCGCCTGAGCAGCCCTCGCCTGAAATGATTGCTACAACAGGAACTTTCAGTTTCTGCATTTCTCTAAGATTCATTGCTATTGCTGCACCTTGAGCATGCTCTTCTGCGCTGATGCCAGGGTACGCACCCGGAGTATCAATAATCGTTACAATCGGAAGATTGAATTTATTGGCGTGGTTAAATAATCTCAACGCTTTTCTGTATCCTTCAGGTTGCGGCATACCAAAATTGTATTCTAGGTTTTCTTTTGTAGATTTACCTTTCATTGTTCCGATAATCATTATTGGTTTGCCATCAAGTTTTGCAAGCCCGCCGACAATCGCTCTGTCATCTGTTCCGACTCTATCCCCGTGAAGTTCTACAAAATCTGTGCAGATAAGATTAACGTAGTCAAGGAATTTTGGTCTTTCTGCGTGGCGTGCAATCTGCATTTTTTGAGCAGGATTAAGGTTTTCAAAAAGTTCTTTTTTGAATTCTTCTGCTTCTTGTTCTAATGTTTTAATATCCTTATCTAAATCCATTCCGGATTCTAAACTCATTTTTTTCAATTCCTCAATTTTCCTTTGAATTTCTAATATTGGTTTTTCGAAATCTAGTGTTGTTGCCATTGTTTAAGCTACTCCTTTTCATGCATACTTAGTACGTTGGCCAACACTGATTTCAGTTCTTTTCTTGGGGAAACAATATCGACCTGTCCAAATTTCATCAAGTATTCGGCAGTTTGGAAATCTGCCGGAAGCTTTTGCCTGATTGTTTGTTCAATTACTCGTCTGCCTGCAAAGCCTACTCTTGCGCCCTGTTCTGCTATAATAATATCTCCCAGAGTTCCAAAGCTTGCGGTTACCCCGCCAAATGTCGGATCTGTGATAACATTGACGTATAACAATCCTGCTTCGTCAAGTCTTGCGCATGCACAAGATGTTTTTGCCATTTGCATTAGACTCAAAGCGCTTTCCTGCATTCTGGCGCCGCCTGAGGATGTAATTGCAACAACAGGCAATCTTAATTCTATAGCCTTTTCAATTATTCTGGTAACTTTTTCGCCTACGACGCTGCCCATAGAACCGCCCATAAAATCAAAATCCATGATTGCTACGGCTGTTTTGTGTCCGTCAATAGTGCCTATGCCTGTAATTACGGCATCATTTAAACCTGTTTTTTCTTGAGCTTTCGCAAGCCTGTCTTTATAACTCTCAGAATCAACAAAATCCAAAGGATCAGTTGGTTTTAGGTTTGTGTCATATTCTTCAAATGAACCTTCGTCAAATAATTGTGCGACTCTTGTTCTTGCATTAACTCTAAAATGGTAATCGCATACAGGGCATACCATGTCATTATCTTCAATGTCTTTTTTTAATAATTGAGCGTTGCAGTGAACACATTGTGTCCACAAATCAGGGTTTGCTTCAATTTCCACTCTGGCCTCTAAGGCTCTGCGTTGGATTTGAGCTTCTTTACGCTTTTCAAACCAATCTTGAACTGTCATATATAATCCTTTATAAAATATCCCTATTAATATTTTTATTAACTACCCGAATATATTATAACAAAAATTTTCACTTGGCAAAAATCTTAATATTTTCTGAATATGTACATAATACATGTTATATGCACTGTATTATATAAATCGGGGGCTTATGCAGCCCCCGTATCCCCTGCAGTCTATTTTCTTGTGCCAACAAGAAAATAGACAAAAAGAAGCTCCCGACCTGAGCTTCGCTCACTAATAAATTGTACACACTCGAGTTAAAGCGGAATAACTCGGACTAAAGTCCTCAAACAAATTCCGCTCTGTTATCCTCTCGTGTAACATTTATTGTTCACTGCGCAAAGGTCGGAGGGGTAATAATTTCCCCTCTCCTAAAGTGTAGGAGAGGGGTTGGGGTGAGGTATGCGAACCGTTATTTGGTTCGCCCTTAATTTTTGCCTATAAGGCAAAAACGTAAGAACAAATTACACTGCTATTTTGTGAGCGGAACAATGCCATAGGCATTGTAGTAAATAGCGAGTTTTTCTTTTTGGTTCGTTTTTCTTTTTGCTTCAAGACAAAAAGAAAAATGAACGAACAATATGCATAATACAGTGCATATAACATGTGTTATGTAGTACGTCATATGGTTGATTTTTGTTGATTTATATATATAAAACTTAACATATCGCGTATAATTTTAATAGGTTATATTGACTTGTTGAAAATTATCATTATAAGTTTCAGCAGGTAGAAAATAAAACTAAATAGAAGGAGACTCATATATGGGCATGGCGGCATCTCAGGCAAGATGGATATCCCTTGCGGCAAGAAAAACAAACGTAGAATATGAAGGACAACAAATTAACCAGGCAAGAACTGCTCTTGCAAACCAGAGTGCTGAACTTTGGAATAAATTGTACAAAATGGATGTCCCAACTCCTCCTAGTACAACTGATTTTACAAAGACCGCATATTCTTTTACATCAGGTACAAAAGAGCACAAGATAGAAAGTATTCAAGATGCGGATGAAACAATCGACGGAATTCATTATAATTCGTATGTAACGTATTCAACTGATGTAAGCGAATATAAAGGTATAAGAAATACTAATCATAACCCGCAAGTTCAAAAAATTGCTGCAACGGGAGAACATGGTGAATATTATATGATTGGTACCCAGTCTTTGTTTAATTTAGCAAGCGTAGAGGATCCTGATGCACGTAATACTTATGAAAAAGCATTAGATCAAATCGCGAAAGATTGGCCTGATTCAAGTGTTGGAAGAGCTTGGGCGGGGACTCATGATGGTACTCAAATATGGTTGTGGGTTGATACTGCAAATAATCCAAATTTTGTTATGCAGTCTGACTTAGATGCCAGTATCTCTGCTCCAACAGATCCGTTATATACGTATTATGCGACTATTCAGAATACCACTCAAAATACATCAAAATATGCCATAATTGAATACGATACATCAGGTCGTGCAAAATCACTTCAATTGCAAGATTCAAGTCTTGTTTATGATTTAAATACAACAACCCAAACTGATGATCGAGCATACAACGATGCGATGAACAGATACAATTATGACAAACAAGTTTATGAAAAACGTGTTCAAGATATCAACGCCAAAACAGAACAAATTCAAACAGAAGACAGAACTTTGGAAATCCGTTTAAAACAGCTTGATACAGAACAAAATGCTCTCCAAACCGAAATGGAAGCAGTACACAAAGTTATTCAGAAAAATATTGAATCCACATTCAAAACATTTGAAAGTTAGTAAAATAATAAGAGGATATATTATATGTCTTACAAAAATGATAGCGAATTAGTAATAGCAAACAGATTTGGTGATGCCAGCAGTGCCGCAAAGGCTCAGCTTTGGGAAACTTATGACAGGTTAAGAGATTTAACTGTGTCAGGAAGTGGTACAGGCTCGGGATTTGAATCTGCAGGCGGTTTTTTGTATAACTTGGCAAGTTTACTTGCTCCGTCAGCTTTTGCTACTGTTTTTGGCGCCTCTGAAACAATGGACATATCAGGTACTTCTTATTATTCAAAAGCAAATACAGGCTCTGCGTTTGGTTTGAATTCATTATATAATTATTCAGGATTCCCAAATGGGGCTGCATCTATAAATTCTGTATATGGCCTTGCAACAGGCGGTGCTGCCGGATTATTTAGAGGCTGGGGCAGTAATGGATTTTCAACTTCCGGTACGGCAACAGGATATGCATCTAATATTGCAGGATTAACTGATATTTCAAGTGTTGCTGCTTATGGTATCGGTACTGCAAGTGGTATGGGAAGAATTTCATCTAATATTGTTATGCCTTTTGCAAGTGCAATATCCGGTTTCGGCGGTATTTTGACAGCGGTTTCTCCATATTTGGGTGTATATGGAGCCGGCACAACAGTTTTAGGTAACTTGTTACAAGGTACTTCTTCTGCGGCTTTAGCGGCTTATCAGAACATTTCAGGCAATATTACCGCAAACGCTGATACTATTCTTTCCACAAAGGTAAGAAATATTGAAACTGTTTGTAAAATGTTAGATACTCAAGGCGATATTGTTAAAAAGATGCTTAAAGAAAGTATCGAAAGTAATAAGAACGCTTTGCAGAATTTATAATTATCTTAATAATTTGCGTAACCAATTTTCATGTCTTAATATATTAATTAAGAGGAGAGTTGGTAATGGAAGATAGGAATAATAAGCCGGTTGTTAAACTTATTTCTAAACCGGAGAATATATTAAAAACAGTTTATACTGCTTGCAGAACTTGTTATAGCGCAATGTCGCCTGTTGATATGTATGAAAATGATGCAGATGAAGAAAAGATGCTAAAACTAATCAGAAACGTTGTTGCATCAGGGCATCATTCGACTATTGAGCATATTCAAGTCAGTTTTGCTATTTCGAATGTTTCAAGAGCTTGTACGCACCAGCTTGTAAGACATCGTTTAATGTCTTTTTCTCAAAAATCTCAGCGTTACGTGCAAGAAAAAGGTCAATTTGATTATTTGATTCCGCCAACAATAGAAAAAAATCCGGAGTTGAAAGAAAAGTTTATTTCATTTATGGGCGAAATTTCAGATAAATATCAAGAATTTGTTAACGCGGGTATTCCTGCGGAAGATGCCAGAGCTGTTTTGCCGAATGCGGCAGCATCATCTATGGTCGCAAGTTTGAATTTGAGAGAAATGATACATCTTGCCCAACTTCGCTTGTGCACCCGTGCACAATACGAAATCAGAATGCTGGTCAAGGGTATGTGTGAGGAACTAACTAAACAAGAACCGTGGTTAAAAGAGTATCTTGTGCCAAAATGCGAATTCTTCGGGTTCTGTGATGAACATAAATCTTGCGGAAGAAAAATTACAAAAGCTGAATTATTTGAAAAGGCAGGAATGTAAATTGAAAGCACTTATTCAAAGAGTAAAAAATGCATCTGTAACTATTGATGGCAAGCTATTTTCTTCTATTGATTCCGGTTTGCTTGTTTTTCTTGGTGTGGAAAAAGGTGATACCGCTGAAAATGCGGATAAGCTATGTGATAAGGTCCTAAATTTGCGGATTTTTGAAGATGAAAATGAAAAAATGAACCTTTCCCTAAAAGATGTGAAGGGTGATTTGCTTGTGGTATCTCAATTTACTCTCTGCGGTGATTGTAAAAAAGGTACTCGCCCTAGTTTTGACAGAGCTGAACTTCCTCAAAAAGCAAATGAATTATATGAATATTTTGTTTCATTATCAAAAAAATCCGGATTAAAAGTCCAAACCGGTGAATTTGGTGCTATGATGAATGTTTCATTGATTAATGATGGCCCTGTAACCTTTATGGTCGAAAAATAATTTTAGGGGCTTGCAAATATTATTAATATATGTTAAAATAGTTAGAGAAATTGGAAATTTTATTTTAAATCGATTTATATTGTGAGGATTAATTTTTTTATTTATTTTATTTTTTAGTTAAGAGGCTTAAATTATGTATGTAAACAAGTGCATTAAGTGCGGTCGCGAGTTTGAAACAAAAAACCCAAAAAGAGTCATTTGCCCTGATTGTCTGTATCCGGATAAGAAGATGATGATAGACGGTCCTGAAGATGGTTCTTCTTTTGAATCACAAGAGCAGCAACCTGCTCAAATGGAAAATTATTCAACTGAGAATAATCCGCAGTTTTATTCAAGTTATTCTGCAGGCGGAGGGGATGAAAGACCTCGCCAATATAATAATCAAGGTAATTATAACCGCCCTAGACAAAATAACAACTATAACAGAAACAATAATCGTCAAGGCGGGTACAACCGTGACAATCGCCAAGGTGGTAACAGACCTTATAATAACAATCGCCAAGGCGGGTATGGTAATAATAACAGATACAACAATAACAGGCCTAACGGCGGTTTCCAACAAAGACGCCCTCAGGGTAATAACAGATTTAATAATAAAAGACCTAATAACAGGAACAAGGCTCCTAAGCCATTGTTAGTAAGTAAGGAGCAATTAGAACAAATTGAACTTTTGTATAAATTGATGCTTCCTTTGCCAAATCCTGATGCACACGAAGTAATCGGAGAAAAAATAGGTTTAGAGCCAAGAAAAGTATTTTTCGGTATAAATTTAGTCCGACAAAAAATGATGCTTCCGAAGTTGCCTTATCCAAAACGTAAATTGGCTATTACTCCGGATCAGTTAAATGCAATTAAGATGCTTTATGAGCCGTTGTTACCTTTACCTCCGATTGGATGCCATAAGATTATTGCATCTCAATTGAAGATGGATGAATGGCGTGTTCACGTAGGTATTGGTCTTGTAAGGGCTCAAATGGGTCTTGAGAGATGGAATACTGAAAGAACAGATGTTCCGGAAGAATTGTTAAAAAAAGCAGAAGCTGCAAACGCTGCAAAGGCTGCTAAAAAATCTTCCTCTGATGCTCCTGCAGAACAGCCGGCTGAAGATGAAGAACCAAAGAAAAAACGCGGCAGACCTAAAAAGACTGAAGGCGAAGACGATTCGAAAGAATAATCATGGACAAATTTATCTCTGTAGGTAAAATTTTAAATTTCCATGGTATAAAAGGTGAGGCCAAAGTCGGTTATTCTAAAAATCGACAAGACTTTTTTATGGGTTTAGATTCTGTTTATGTAAAGTCCGGACCTGAATATAAAGAACTAATTATTGATTCTTGTCGTCCTAATAAGTCATTTTTGCTTGTCAAATTCAAGGGTATAGATTCAATTGATCAAATCTTGGAATATAAAGGTTTGCTTCTTTTTGTCAAAGAAGATACTATTCGTGAGAATTTGGACGAAGATGAATTTTTGATTGATGAACTTGTTGGAATGGGAGTTTTGGATGCGTCTTCCGGTGAAAATTTAGGTTTTGTAGTCGGAGTATCGAACAATGGTGCGACAGATTTGCTTTCTGTCAAAACTAAGAATAAAAAAATATCTTTAATCCCATTTGTAAAGGCTATTGTTCCTAATGTTGATATTAAAAATAAAAAAATTATGATAAATAATATCGAGGGGTTGTTAGAATGAAGTTTGATGTTTTAACTCTATTTCCTGAGATTATCGAAGATTATTGTGATGTAAGTATTATGAAGCGCGCGAAGGATGCGGGCATTTTTGAGGTTAACGCTGTCAACCCTCGTGATTATACTCTTGATAAACATAAAAAAGTTGATGATACCCCTTATGGCGGTGGAGCCGGTATGGTTTTAGCTCCTCAACCGTATATAGATGCGTATGAAAGTATTAATAAAGCCCAAAAATCAATTACTGTAATGCTTTCTCCTCAGGGTGAACCTTTGAATGAGCAGATGGTATGCGAATTGTCTGAATATGACCAAATAATAATGTTGTGTGGTCATTATGAGGGTTTTGATGAACGAATAAGAGATATTATAAAGCCCAAAGAAATTTCCTTAGGAGATTTTGTTTTAACCGGAGGTGAACTTCCTGCATTATGTTTGATTGATGCAGTGAGCCGTAAACTTGAAGGTACTCTGGGTAAAATTGAATCGGCAAATGATGATAGCTTTTCTAATGGGCTTTTAGAGTATCCTCAATACACAAAACCAAGAGAGTATAGGGGGTATGTTGTTCCGGATGTTCTTTTAAACGGTAACCACAAAGAAATTGCTCAATATAGGCTTCAACAACAAATAGAGCGTACTAAAAATAGACGCCCTGATTTGTATAAAAAATATATTGATAAAAATTCTTAGTCAAATTTGAGTCCTGGTGGAGTTCCGAATCCAAAGAAGTTTTTAATAAACTTGTATGCTCCATATACTGCAAGTCCTATTGCACTTGCTTTACCTGCGACTTTACCTCCAAATACCGCACCTAATCCGAGGCCAAGAGGAACAACATTATTAACAAGCATAGAGCCAAAACCTTTAATGTATCCTATTCCTTCATTAAAGAATCTTTTATATGTTTGGTCAAGTTCCATTGTATATGATAGATTTTTTATCGCTTCTGTTGATTTTCTCATATCTGATACATATCGAGAATTATTAAAATAGTATGCGGTTGAAGCAGCGTCTTTTTCGCTTGCGTACAAATCAGATTGAAGTTTGCCGACATAATGAGAGTCGTGTGCGACCATTCCCAAAGCCGCCAGACCCAGACCTTTTGTCAATAAGCTGGATGTAGATGGCAACACACTTCTAATTCTACCTATTACACTCATTTATTTATTCCTTCTTTTTTGCTTTTTTATCTTTTTCTTCTGTTTTTATTTTTGTCCTTTTCATTGGATCTACTGGAACTTCTTTTTCTACTGCATTTCCTGCCATTCTCAACAGTATTTTATGTGCATCGGATGCGTCCAGTCCGTATCCGCCGTCAGAGTTTACCATATTTTGCAGTATTTGTATAGTTAAATCATCTCCATTACATACCATTCCGTCAAGTGCACTTAGTGCAATTAATCTGACTTCTTCTGATGGGTCTTGTAACATCTTATTAACTAATGCTGTTAAGGCTTTGTCATCTTTGCGGGAAGTGTCTTCGTCAAGTCTTTCAAACACCTCTTTTGCACCGTTCAATCTGACTTTTTTATCAGGGCTGTTAAGTGCATTTTCAAGACTCATGATGTAATTATCAGTTAATTCAATAATATGTTTTTTCTCTGTTTTTTTGTTATCTTCTGTCGATGAAGATTTAGAATGTTCAGCCGCATTATAATATGGGCTTACAGGGTTGTTTGGATCCAGTAATCCTCCCGCACCGTATGGGTTGTTTGGATTTGTCGGGTCGTATGGCCCGCCCGGTCTGTATGGATTGTTAGGGTTGTTTGGATCTATACCGTATGGATTACTTTTATCATTTGGATCTAGCGGTCCGCCCGGGCGATAAGGGTTGCCCGGATTATTTGGATCAGAAGTTATATCTTGTTTTGCATACGGATTGTTTGGATTGGTTGGGTCATAAGGTCCTCCCGGTCTGTATGGGTTGTTTGGATCTTTTGGATTTGCGCCGTACGGATTGTTCGGGTTGTTTGGATCTAATGGACCGCCAGGGCGATACGGATTAGCCGGATTATTCGGATCGGATGTATCTGTTCCTACTTTGTAAGGATTGTTTTTATTTGTTGGATCGAATGGTCCTCCCGGTCTGTATGGATTGTTTGGATTATTCGGATCTGCCCCGTACGGATTGTTTTGATTGTTAGGATCTAATTTTCCCCCTTGAGCATAAGGATTGTCATCTCCGTTATTATTTGCTACTTTGTATGGATTGTTCGGATTTGTTGGGTCGAATGGTCCTCCCGGTCTGTATGGATTATTCGGGTTTTTCGGATCAGCACCATACGGATTGTTTTGATTGTTAGGATCTAACATTCCTCCCGGCAAGTATGGATTGTTATTTTGGTTAACTCCGTTTTTCATATCACTAACGCCTGCAGGGCCAAATTGGCTTGTATAATAATTTTGCGGATAGCAAGGTTGATTAACGTTGTATACAGGACCGGATGAGCCTGGTGCTCCAACAGAAGGGTTGAATATTTGAATATTAACACCTGAAGCTGAAGGGACCTGGCAAACTTGTCCCGGATTTGTGTTTACTCCATTAGGGTTTTGAGGTGTGGTAGCCCCTTGTGGAGGATTAGGTCCTTGTGGAGGGTTAGGTCCTTGCGGAGGATTAACCGGAGGTTGAGGATTTTCTTCAAAAGCAGGACAGAAATTTCTGCAATTATAACTGCTGTTATATTGCACTTGTTGTGGTATTGGATGTTGTCCTTGTCCTGTTACCTGCATGATATAATAACCCTACTTTATTCTACTATTATTATAAAGTAATTATCTTTAAAAAAATTGCTATTATTTTAAAAATTAGGTTACAATTCTAAACAAAATATTACAATAAAAACTTCATTATTCTTGAAAAACAAACGTTTTTTTGATATTATCAAAACATAGTAAATTACAGAATTAAAGGGGATATAAATATGTCAGGACATTCAAAATGGGCGAATATAAAGAATAAAAAAGCAAAAACTGACGGTCAAAAAGCTGTTGTTTTTCAAAAGTATTCAAGAGAATTAATTGTGGCCGCAAGATTAGGCGGACCTGATCCGGCCGGCAATTTCCGTTTAAGAACAGCAATAGAAAAAGCTAAAGCTGCGGGATTGCCAAATGATAATATTAAAAGAGCAATTGATAAAGGTGCAGGAGCAGGGTCTGCTGATAATTACGAAGAAATTACTTATGAAGGATACGCGGCAGGCGGTGTTGCTGTTGTAGTTGAAGCTATGACAGATAACCGTAACAGAACGGCCGGAGATGTAAGAAGTATTTTTTCAAAATTTAACGGTAATTTAGGTGAAACTAATTGCGTTGGTTATATGTTTGATAAAAAAGGCAGTGTTTCTTTTGATAGCGATGTTGATTACGACAAACTATTTGAAGCTGCTATAAATAATGATGCAGAAGACGTGGAAGAAGACGAAGACGGTTATAGAGTTATTACTACTGTTGAGAATTTTCAATCGGTTGTAGAAGGTCTTGAAAAAGAAGGCTTCAAAAGCTCTAATGCCGAGCTGACTCGTATTCCGACAAATACTATTGAAATTAATGATGTAAAAACTGCAACACTTGTTATGCGTTTAATCGATAGATTAGAAGAATTAGATGATGTTCAAAACGTTTATGCAAATTGCGATATTCCGGACGAAATAGCTCAACAGGCAGAGGTCTAACTTGATTGAGAAAATCAAAAAACTTTCGGATTTGCTATGTGAAAGCTACAGTGAAAAATCGCTGTATCATTCTTTAAAGCTTTTTTTTGAACAGGATTTTGGCGTAGATGTATTTTATCTTAGCTTTGATAATAATGATTCTGGCGGCAGTGCATTTATTTATCCTTTGTATAAAGATAATCAGCAAATTGCAAAAATGGTTTTTTCTGAGAAAACGGCGGAGTTGGTAACCTTCTTAGATGTTTTTTCTCCATTTATTTCATTGAAAATTCAAAACATTATTTTGAATGATAAAATGCAGAAGGATATCGATTTCCAAGATACAATGAAAAATATCGCAAAAATCATTGAAGCACAGTATGAATTGAGTTATATTGTGCCTTTGATAGGTGAGATAATTGATAAATTTTTTGAGAATTACTTGATTTATATTTATCTAAAAAGTGAGGATGACCCAAAGAAGAATATTCTTGCTTGGCCGACGGCCTGCAATGATCCCAGAATTTCCGAGGTTGTTCCGGATTTAGAAATGGCGGATTTGTCAGATGATAACAAGATTTATTCATACCCGTTAATTAGCGAATCAAATAATATAGGTATGCTTGTAGCAAAAAGTACAGAAGCTGAAATTACTCCAATTGACAAAGAATATTTTGTTCAATTAGCACAACAAATTGCAACGACAATTACAAGAGCTAATGTTTATTCTGAAATATTACAGCACGCAACACTTGATGCTTTGACAGGTTTTTATAATAGAAGTCAGCTGGAAGAACGTATAAGACAGGAAGTTGCTAATGCAAAACGTCAGCATGCTCCGCTTTGCGGCATAATGACTGATATTGATTATTTTAAAAAGGTAAATGATACCTATGGCCATGCTGCCGGCGATTTAGTTCTTAAAACAATTGCAAAAGTTATTAGAAGTCAGCTCAGAGAATATGATATTGCGGGTAGATATGGCGGGGAGGAGTTTTCTCTGTTATTGCCGTTTACTAATATAAATGAGGCGCAAATGGTTGCTGAACGTTTGCGTAAAACAATTGAAAATACTGTTATTGATATTTCAAAAGTTAATAATGAAAATGATGTTCGCGAGATAAAAATAACTCTAAGCCTCGGGGTTTACCAGATAAAAGAAAGTGATAGCGATAGTGATTTAATGAAAAAGGCTGATAAAGCTTTATATAAAGCGAAAAACACCGGTAGAAATAAGGTAGTGATAAACGATGACTAAATATGAAAAAGTATGTAAAACATTAGAAGATACTAAAAAACTTGCGCAAAAATTTGCAAAATTAATAGAAAATGATGGCTGTTTTATAAATTTGTACGGTGAAATCGGAGCAGGCAAAACAGCTTTTGTAAAAGAAGTTGCTGCATCGATTGGTATAACCGAAAAAGTTACGAGCCCGAGTTTTGTAATATTAAATGAATATCACAGCGCAAAAATTCCTGTGTATCATTTTGATTTGTATAGACTTGAAAACGAAGGAGTAAAAACGATATTTGATGAGCTCAGAGAATATTCTGAAGGTAAACAAATTACATTTGTTGAATGGGCGGAATTTTCTCAAAATCAAGTGCCGTTCAATCATATAAAAATAAATGTTACTTACGAAGATGATGATTCGAGAAAATATACATTTGAAGGTTTTGGGGATGAGTGCTCCAAAATCGTGGAGGAATTAGAAAATTGAAGATTTTGGTTTTTGACACTTGTTTAGATAAAATGTATGTAACACTTGCCAAAGATGACCGGATTGTGTCGTCTAAGATTGTTACAAACCAAGATAACAAATATCACAGTGCATTTTTGATATCTACAATCAAATCAGTATTAAAAGAAAACGGTTTAACTCCTAAAGATATAAATGCAATAGGTACAAATGTAGGGCCGGGAAGTTTTACCGGTATAAGAGCATGCACTACTGTCGCCAGAATAATGGCTCAGCAGTTAAATATTCCGGCTGTCGGTGTTTCATCTTTAGATATACTTAAGGAGATTGCACCAGAGGGCGAAAATCCTGCAGTTGCATTAGATGCTCGAAAAGGTTGTGTATACTTATATATAGACGGTAAAATATCAGGTGCAGTACAATTAGAAGAAGCCAAAGACTTGATAAAACAGAAGGATTATTTTATTATTACAGATGATAAGATGTTTTCAGTTTTTGGGGGAATTTCGTATCAACAGAAAGAGTATCCTTTAGGGGATATGTTGGCCGGCTTAGTATATAAAAAGCTGCAATCTGATAAATGCGATTGGAAAGATGTAAAACCTTTATATATCCAGCCGCCTCCGGGAATTTAAAGAAAAGTAAAAAATTTAAAACCAGATGACAAAAAATATTTTTATAGACTTTAGAATAATATGAACATTGCGGAAATTAAAAGTAGATTATATAACACATATATTACACCATATAATAGAGTTACAAACAGATTTAATATTAGAGGTAATTCATCTTTAGCTCCGTTGGAGAAAGATGTTTTTGAAAAGTCTTCGAATGTTTCTTTTACCGGTTCTGTAATTTTTGAGCATACAGAATTTGAAAAACATTTTCCAAAATCGTTTTTTAAAAAATTAATGAAAGAAGATTTACCTTGTGCGTATACAGGGATAAAGATGATTCCTCGTGAGGAAGTGGATTTTTTAATAAATAAACAAGTTTTCAATAAAAAGTCTGAAGTTGCTATGCGTGCTTTGAAACCGTATAAAGAAAGTTTGTATGAAGGAAGTATTGAACGCAGAATTTTTGATTTGTTGGAAAAAGAATCTAAAAAACATCCGGATTTAAAATTACAAGAATTGTTGATGTTAAAATATAATGCCGCAGAAAAGGCGCTTGTAAGCCAGCAGGCTCGTGTTCTAGATCAAATAATTTTAATGGCAAGAAATTTATCTAAAGAGGATTACAAAAAAGTCAGAAAGCTTGCACAGGTTTCTTTTGATAAAATGCTTGCCCAAGATCCACTGCCTGAAGAGCGTTTTAGAAGAAAAGAATTTTTATATTCATTAAGAGATTTGGATATTTCGGATGAAAAAATGAAACAAGCAATGATACACAAGGCCGAAAAACTTCCTCAATCTTCAAGCTCTGTTCACGCTTTTATTGTAAAGTATGCGCAACCATACAAATTTAAGTATAGTGAAGATGGCAAATTGATTAAAATAAAAAGAGATTCAGAAGATTTGGCTCTAAGATTGTTATTGCCTTCTGTTGGAACTGATGAACACATTTACCCTCAAAAATTGTACAGGCAGGAAGAACTTGCCCGCCAAAACGGTCAAGAAGAAGCTCATAATTTAAGTGATTATAAAGTGACAATATTGACAAGTAGTTATATAAACGGACTTAAAGGGGACAAATTATTTGATGATTTTATCAAAGATAGCAAATTTGATATCCCTCAAAATATTCAAAATCATATTGACCGACTTATAGAAATTGATAAAAAATGGCTTTCTAAAGGTCGTGTTGAGGATGCTGCACGTCTTGCAGATTATATAATTGCGTTGAAAAAAGAATTTGATTTAAGATCGGATTATGTTGACATAAGAATAAATGATTTGGTTGATTTATATCCAAAATTGGATAAGAAAATTGATTCTCGCACTAAAAATAAGAAGATTCCTCACAGAAGATTGAAAAAAACCGGTAGAGCTTCAAATTCTCATAGTGAAGCCTATGTTGATCATAATGACAATGTGATGGAAAATAGAAAAGTCCAAAAGCACGTATGCCGTTTTTCAAAGAAATTTAACTAAAAATATTCATTGTTTATTCTTGCCCCCTTGCAAATTTTAAAAAAAAGTGTACAATGAAATAATATACGTAAGGGCATAGTGGCCCAAAACAAATCAGGAGAATAACAATGTACGAAGATGAAAAATTGGTTTGTGAAGATTGCGGTAAAGAATTTATCTTTACAGCCGGTGAACAAGAGTTTTATGCAGAAAAAGGTCTGGTAAACAAACCAAAAAGATGCCCTGAATGTCGTCAGGCAAGAAGAAAACAACACAGAAAAAGCAGAAAAATGTACGAAACTGTTTGCTCAAAATGTGGAGCTCAAACACAGGTTCCTTTTAAACCTGTACCGGGTAGAGAAGTATTTTGCAGAGATTGTTTTAAACAAATGCAAGAAGAAGGTGCACCTGTTACAACTGAAGCTCCTGAAGCAAGTAGTGAAGAATAATTTAATATTTATATCAAAAAAGGAGAAGTTTATACTTCTCCTTTTTTATTTGCTAAATTGTAATACAATTATTTAAATATTCAATTGTGCTAATCTTTTCGTTGTATAGATATTTGATAAAATTCAGATATGCCGGATCTTTTGCGCTGACAACAAGATTTATCTCAAAACCGTCAGTACAAAATGGTTCATAATCATATATAACGTAACTGTTATATTTGCTTTTCCATTCTTTTCGTTCAATTTTGCAATTATTTTCATCTATTATATCTTCTAACCAATCTAAGATGTTTTTATCAATATTTTTCATTTCCATGCGATTATATACACAATCGTTGCAACTATTTCCAATAAACATAATACTTTACTCCACTAAAATCTGTATATTAGAATTTTATCCGTCTTATCAGCAAAAATAATCCCCTCAAGGGCTATATTATAGTTATCTTATTTGCTTATATAAAAAGTATATATTTAATATATCTTAATATTTATATTAATTTAGGCAATATTTAAGAATAAAAATACTTTATTAATTTAAGTACAAATAAGAGGATATTTATGGGCTTTGCAGAAACAATGCGAATATTGAGTAATATAAATTGCGGACTGGCATCCGGAGTTTCTTATCTAGAAATGAGAAATAACGGAGTAAATCCCGGGTGTGCATTGGGCAATTTTTTCGGAAATATATATAACGGTTTTGCAAGGAACGAAATTGCTTACGGATTAGAGAGAATGGGTTCTCCTATCGGTAATACAATCAACCTATATGCAGGATATGGAAATCCTGTTTCAAATACCATAGGTACATTGGGCTTGTTGAATGCTTGTTCCCCTTGGATGTTTTTTAATATGCCAGGGTGCATAATGCCTTATGGAAACTTTAATTATTTCCAAAGTTTTAGTTATTTTTATTAATCGTTTTTTGTGGCAGCAGAGCACAGATTACAGCAATATAGGTCCAGAATATAAATTGTAATTGCGGCCTAAAGTATATTGTGTCTACAAGCCCGTGGAATAATATACCAAATATCGCAATTATGCATGCGCTAAGGTATATAATATGTTCTTTATTTTCGAGCTTGTAAATAGCTTTGATTGCTTTATAAGTTAGGGTGCCTAAAAAACCTAAAAATGCGATGAGCGCAAAGATGCCGCTTTCTACGGCTGTTTCGAGGTATATATTATATGCACTAAGAGCATCAAATCCGGTTTTCATATATAGGCCGTAAATCTCTCTGAAGTTTTTATTTCCTACACCAATTCCAAGAAGCCAGTTATCTTTAAACATTTCTAAAGAGGAGTGGTAAACGTTAAATCTAAAAGAATTTGAAGAATCACTTCTCATTGCAAAAATTGATATAAATCTATGACGCAGAGAACTTACAAATATTAATACCATTGTCATTAAGCATACTGTAGAGCCTATAAGAAACAGGTAAATTTGTTTGTATTTGTTCCAGAAGAATTTGGCACTGAGTACAAAACATGCAAAGAAAATTATAAGCATTGATAAATATGCTCCGCGGCATCCGGTCTGCAAAATGGCGTATATTACCGCAGCAGAGGCCGCACAGCTCAAAATTGCCATATTAATTTTGTGTTTATTAAGAAAATAAAAAATTCCACCGAGTACAATCGGCAAACCTCCAATCAAATAACCCCCGTAAAGATTTGGATTGAGAGGTTTGAGTGTGCCGTATACTCTTGAGAGTACGTCTTCCGGATTTAGATTTGAGGTGTCTTGCCATGTTGATATTGCTTCAAGATGCAGAGTACTTTGAAACACTCCGATTAGCCCTTCCATCATTGTGCAAAGGGCAATCGTTCCAAGAATTACAGGTATTTTTTTTAGGTTGTCTTTAATATATAGAGCTGTTGAAAAATAAAAACCTATATATATAAATGTTTTGCAAAAACCTTTTAGACTTTGGGCAAAAAGGGTTGATCCAAAAAGGCTTACAACAACAAGCATAAAATACAAAATTAACCATATTTCAAAACCTTGGAATTCATATTTTGAATTCGGTTTTGTGAACATTTTTACAATGGTTAAAAACATTACAATAATTGCAAAAAATCCTATTGCATCAGAACTCATAAATGTTGACACAACAAAGGTCAAAAGTATAAATGGCAATATTACGTCATCAATACGCTGTAAAACCAGACTGTTATTGTATAGCCAGGTTGTTTTTTTCTGGAAAAAATTACAAATTTTATTGAACATCATCTGTTGTATTTAATTCTTTATTTATAACTTCATTATCAACGGCATCAATTACTTTTATATCTGATACCGAACCTGTAAATTTGTATTCTGCACCTTCAAGAGTAATAGGAAGTCCCATTTTTATTTTGTTTCCACCCACTACTGCACCGTCTTTAGTTATTTTGGCCGTATCTGTTAAGGTTACGACAACGTCATACAAATCAGGCATTGAAGCATCTTCTACTACTATTACAACTCGTTTAGAATTCAGTGACGGCAAAACGATTTTTCTTTTATCTGCTTTAACATCAACAATTTCTAAATCTGAATAAGGAACATTTCGAATACTGATAAAAGTTTTATCTCCTTTAACTATCGGAAGTTTTTCTCCTGTAAAAGTTACTCCTCTTAAATATACGTTAAATAAAACTTTTGAAGTTGCTTCAATTTGTTTGTCTGCTGTTTGTCTGTATCCTTTGTATGTCGAATACCCTACACATAGAGCAACAATTACAAATATTATAATAATTGCATCTACTATTTTGAATTTTTTAATTAATTCCATAAATTTATTCATTTATCTCTCCCTATAATTCTTTTACTGCATTAAGCAATTCAGATATTGTAGTTGTTGCACAACCGAATTGACGTACAACAATACTCGCAGCTACATTCCCTATAACTGCTGCATATACAGGATCTATCCCGCACGCAAGAGCTAAAGTGTAAACGGCAGTAACTGTATCTCCGGCACCTGTAACATCAAATACTTCTGATTTGTTAAATACAGGTATTTTAGTAAAATCATTATTTGGTTTGGTTACAAACATACCGTCTGCTCCGCAAGTTATAAGAATTGATTTTGCGTTTGTTTTTTCTAAAAGGGTATTTCCTGCTTTTTTTAAATCTTCAATATCTTTTATTTCAAATCCGACAGATTTTTCTGTATCCGGCAAGTTTGGAGTCATTGATGTTATGTTTTTGTATGTTTCTAATTCTTTTTGAGCATCAACAACGCAAGTTTTTCCTAATTTGTTTGCTAATTCAATTGTATATTTGATGATTTTAGGTGTTAATGTACCTATATGGTAATTTGATAGAATTATTCCGTCATATATAGGCATCAATTCATCAATTTTTTTTATAATTTTATTTTCTGTTTCTGTTGAAATGTAACCTTTTGATTGCCTGTCAATTCTGACAATTTGCTGAGTTATAGATGTTGTTATAGAACCGGAAATCCTTGTTTTTACAATGGTTTTGCGCTCTTTATCTGTTACTATTCCGCTACAATCTACTCCGGCTTGTTTAAAAGTATCAACTAAGAATTTTGAATGGTAATCATCGCCCATAACACCAATAACACCAACATTAGACTCGTTTAATGTTGCCGCATTGTGAGCAGCGTTAGATGCCCCGCCCAATATGTGCTTTGTTTTAGTGTGTTGTAAAATTAATACAGGTGCTTCTCTTGATATTCTTTCCGCATCACCGTATATCATTTCATCTAATGCTAAATCACCTATAACCAAAATCTTTTTTGTATTTAATTTATTAATATATGAAACTAATTTTTCTTTATCAAAATCCATAATACTAAATTCCCTTGTGCTTCTATTCTAGCATAAACATTTATTTGTATATTTTTCAAGTTCAGCGGCATCTTGAGGGGCTAATTTGTACACTTCGTTTTCATTTGGATAATTATTATTTTTAATATCTTCTATATATTTTTGTGTGGAAGTTGTGATTAATTCTTGCATGTTTGCGTATTTTCTTGCAAATTTTGGCGTAAATTCTGAATATTTGCCGAATAAATCATCACAAACCATTACAAAGCCATCGCAATATCTTCCCGCGCCGCATGAAATTGTCGAGATATCCAAATTCTTAGAAATGTATTCGGCGCTTTCTTCCGGAACCATTTCTAATACAACAGAAAATGCTCCCGCTTGTTCTAATTTTTTTGCTTGTTCAAGTAATTGCATTGTTGCATCAACATTTTTGCCTTGAATAATGTGACCGCCTATAACATTTAAGGATTGAGGCGTAAAACCGATATGCCCCATAACGGGAACTCCCATTTGAGTGCATCTTTTTACAAGTTCAAGAATATAATCATTGCAGCCTTCCAGTTTTACTGCATTGGCACCGCATTTTATCATATTACCAATGTTATGCAAGGCTTCAGAAATATCAATCGTATAACTCATAAATGGCATATCCGTTACTATCATTGCTGATTTTGCCCCTCTTGCGACTGCTTTTGTGAATATTGCCATCTCATCAATGCCAACGTTATTTGTATTTTCATACCCTAAAGCAACCATTGCAAGGCTATCGCCTATTAATATAATATCAATGCCTGCTTGATCTATATATTTTGCGGTTGAATAGTCATAAGCTGTCAACATTGAGAACTTTTCGTTATTTTCTTTTAATTTTTTTATTGTTCTTACTGTAATTTTGCCCATTCGGTATACTCCTAATTTACCTCTGAGATTTTTTGAACCAATAATAAATATTTCTTGCAACTTTGCTTGAACTGTGTCTTACAAGTCCGTTTTTATCCGGTTCTACTAAATTTTTTGCATATACTTTTATTCCGAGTTTTTTGATTTCAGGTAAATCAACTGTAATCGGGTATGAACCGGATTTTTGATATTTGTCAGCAAGATTTTCCGGAATATAATTATTTACTAACACAGTATCAACAATTTTTTTATAACCTGAATGATTAATTAATGCTTTTAAGTGGTCAGAAACTGTATATCCGTCAGTTTCTCCCGGTTGCGACATTATATTGCAGACATAGATTTTTTTAGCTTTAGAGTTCGCAATTTCTTTTGAAATCTCTTTTATTAAAAGGTTTGGAATGACACTTGTATAAAGACTTCCAGGTCCAAGTATTATTAGCTCGGCATTTCTTATTGCGTCGATAACTTCAGGTAATGCTTTGCAATCAGAAGGTTCTGAGAAAAGCCTTTTTATTTTTCCTCCTGCTTCAGGAATGGTGGATTCTCCGTGGACTATTCTCCCATCTTCCATTTCTGCGACAAGTTTCATATCATCAAGAGTTGAAGGCAGTACTCTTCCTCTTATGGATATTACGTTTGCACTGGCTTTCACTGCTGAAGCCATATCACCTGTAATTGCACACATTGCAGTTAAAAATAAATTCCCAAAACTATGACCTTCTAAGCCTTCTCCGTTTTTAAAACGGTATTTAAAAAGTTTAGTAACTAAATCTTCGTCATCAGCTAAAGCCGTCATACAGTGTCTGATATCTCCCGGAGGTAAAATATCTAAGGACTCTCTCAATCTGCCGGAGCTCCCTCCGTCATCACCAACGCTAACAACTGCTGTAATATTGTTTGTTATGTTTTTGATGCCGCTCAGAAGCATTGAAAGACCAGTTCCGCCTCCTACTGCTACAATTCTTGGCCCCCTGTTTAATTTTCTTCTTCTGTATAAATTTTCTAAAAGAATATCTTTTTCTCTGTCATCTTCGATATCAAGTATTGAAAGATTTGTTTTTCTCCAGCCTTTGAAAAATATTGCTGCACCAAACATTACTATACCAAATGCCAGCCATTCTGTCGAAATTTTTGTGGCTATTTTACTGATAAATTGCATTGTGTAAAAAATTGGTTTTATATCAATTAAAATTAATATCCCAATTGTCATCAACACAGCGCCTGCAAAAATCATTGCAAACCATCTTTTTACTTGTAATCCCGGTATTAGCCAGCCAACTTGTTTTGGAATTTTTATTTTTTTCATACATATCCCTTTACAAAATAAGTAAATGCCATAAACTATTCAACCCAACCTGATTTTGCTGCGTTTTTATAATTGTAAGGCAGTGGTGTAGTGATTTCATTTGCTTGAATTATTAGTTCTTTGGCATTTGAAATTTTGTTAGAAAAATGGATTGAATCTGCTTCTACAATCGTCTTTTCTCCAAGATTGTTTGAAACTCTTGAATTATGTAATAAATCTTTTAATCTCTGAATAGATAAATCTGTATTTTCTAAATCTTTTGCGTTAAATACAATATTGCCAAATTCATCATACATTTTTTCAAGGTGAACTTCATGGGCAACTTGTATATTTTCTTCTTCCGCTACCTTTGCAAGATTTTCGCCTGTTGCTCCGTAATATACAAGCCACTTTGAGCATTTTTTAATCGCACGAGCAATTGTTCTTGAGGTCTCAAAGTCTTCCATCGCTTTGCGATACATCGCGCCATGCGGTCTTACGTGCTCAATTTCCATATTATATGCTTTCGCAAAGGTCATCAAAGCACCGACTTGGTACATAACAAGCGCTTCTAATTCATCAGAATCCATATCCATTTGCCTGTATCCAAACCCCTGAATGTCGTCATAACCAATGTGCGCCCCTACTACAACATTTTTTTCTTTTGCCCTGAGCAGGGCTTCTTTTATAGACATTGGATCTCCTGCGTGAAACCCGCATGATATATTTACAGAACTAACATAATCCAATAGATCATATTCCGAACTGTTTTTATATATTCCGAAACTTTGTGCTAAATCACAGTTAAAATCAATATTTTTAATAGTTTTTCTTTCAATAGTATTTTGCATATATTAATCCCTCTAAAAGATTATACTATTAATATATTAATATAACATGTTTTTATAAATTCTTAATATCATTCAGCAATTAGACTCTTGCCGCCAAATTGGCTTAAGAATTTGATGTTTTCAGGTTTTAACATGTAATTAGTATTCTCATTGTTATTACTGCTTGTAAATGTTTGTTCTTGTTTTGGTTGTTGAGCAGCTTCTTTTGCCATTCTGCGTTTCGTCAGATATATATTTAATCTTGGAATACCAATTCCCAGTGCCAATGCTGAATACAAATATCCGGCAAATTGTGCACCCGTTAAAATTCTTAATTGCTTTTTAACGGTTTTATTATTAGATGCGGCTTTAATCATTTCGTTAAGATTTAATGCTTTGCCGTCTTTGAATACGTCTTTTCCTAAGCCTTCATGAAGGACTTCTTCTCTTGTTTTTAGTACAGAATTTCTAATCCAATTTACAATACCTTTGCCGTCACGTTTTAGTAATGTTGGGTCAAGGTTTTGAGCAACTAATTTTTGAACAAAATTACCCAAAATTAACCAGCTTGCAAATCCCAAGAAGTCTTTAATTGTTGATTCTTTCAATTCATTATCATTTCGGGAAGATAGTAATCTTGACATGATTGTTAAACCATATACAAATTTAAATTGTTTTATGGTTGGTGTGTATCCTTTAAATTGAAGTTGTTTCAATAATTCTTTCGGATTTGATACAAGTTTAACCGGATTGCCGATAGTTGATAATGCAAAAGCTCCGAAAAGAAGTGAAGCTAATGATTTTTTAGCTTTAAATGCCGCAGATTTGTCTTCTTCTCCGCCTCCAACAAATCCTGTTGTACCTGTCTTTTTCTTAGTTAAGTACATGTTTAATGGCTGTGCGGATAAGCCAACGGCTGTTGCCATAGCTAAACCTATAACAGAACGTCTTAGGTTTAAATTCTTCATTGCTTTTAAGAATTTGTTATCAGCGGTACTTACAGCATCAAAGAAAGCATTTTTAACTTTATCTTCATTAAATGCCTTTCCTAATTTGTAAGCGTTATCTACGATAGAATCAATTGTATAGCGAGAAGTGTGAGCTTTTTCACCTTCAGGAGCAATAATTCTAAAGTTATTTTCTACTCCAAGTGCTGAAACCAGTTTATTTCTGATAATAGATTTATTTTCTTTTGTAATGGCTTTACCTTTGGTATTGATTTCGTTTTCAAGTAATTTGACTACGTCATCAATTTGTTCAGGTTTAAATCTTACCCATTTGCCGTCTTCTTTAGGACTCAGAGCTTCATAATTTTTAAATACATCTGTTAAATATCCTTTCAGAGGATTTACTTCAGGATTTGTTTTTGCTGCTTTTAGTTTTTCGTCCCAAATTTGTCCGTGAAGATCCATTGTTTCTGAATCAATAAACATATTTGCGATTTCTTTTTTATTCAAACCGAAAGCTTTATTTATTCCGGCAGCAAGTGCTAATCCTGCTCCAACAGCATAAACACCAATCATTGAGTGGTTGAACGTACCCATACCTTCACGTCTGCCTGTTTCAACGCCGGCTTCAGTACCTCGTTTAATCCAGTCTGTTAATGTTCTAGGTAGTACCATACATAGTAAATCTACTGCAACTGCACCCCACGCAGGGCTTGTATCCAAATAATTGAGAGCAACATCAGCTATACCGGTAAAATTAGGGTTCTGTTTATTTGCTGCGTGTTGTTTAAATCGGTTGTTATTATTTATTTGTATTGGTTGTTGTATATTTATATTATTTTGTATTCTCATTTATTTTACTTCCTTATTTTTATTTTGTACTAACGAAAAAGATCTGAATGCCGGTGATATCGGCGCTAGGCTCGTGAATGAGGCTGAGGATGTTCGTGCTTGTGCTTCACGTTCCATTTGTTGTTGTCTTTTTTTGTTAGTTTGGGTTCGTGTATATAATGGAATAAATATCCCTAATGATAGCAATGAGAATGCCAAGTTGCCAAGCTGGCATGTTGCACGTAAATTTTTAGCTTTTAATCTCTTTGAAGTATCTGTTATTGCTTTTAATTCATCTGTAGATTTCATTGTTGTGTGTTTAGCCCAATCCCAGAATTTTTGTGCAATACTTGCGTTAGGATTTTTCTCTTTTAATCTGTTAATAAGTTTTATTCCGGTGTATTTCTCAAGTACTGTTGCAATTGCTTTCGCAGCATAGTCACCTAAGAAATAGAAACTTGAAAATGTCGCAATATCTCTTATGGTGCTTTCCTTAAGTTCATTTGAGTCTTCTGAAGCTGCAATTCTGCTTGAGAATGTCGCTGCAGAAATAAGTCTTGCCTGATCCATTGTAGGGAACAATCCTTTAAATTGGAACATCCCTAAAGATGGTCTGTCCATAAGCATTGACAAGCCTGCAACTGCCCACATTAAAGGAACCGCAAATAATTTTTCTTTATTTAATTTAGATTTTTCTTTTTTTGTTAAGTGATTTTCTTGGTCATCATTATATATTGGTGCACCTTTTTTGCCTGATAACTTATGTGTAATCCATCTGTTAATAGGCTGGGCTGAAATTGCAAGAGGGATAATTACACCAAGAAGTCCAATTGCACTTTTAGCATTCACAAGTTTTGTTGCTTTTTTAAAGTATGCACCGACTTTATCAGCGTCGTTAGTAATTCCTTCTTTTGCAATTCCGTGAAGAACGTCACCTAAGCTGTCACAAATGTGAGATAAGCTGCTTGTTGAGAATTTTTCGTCTCCGGCAAATCTTATATTTTCTGCGATACCGGTTTGCCCAACTAAAAACTTATATAAATCTTTAGTGTATTTTTTAGATGGCTTATCTTGAAGAATATCTTTTGCAAAATTCTCAAGAGCTTCATTATATTCTTTTTCATTTTTGCCGGCGAAAATGTCTTTGAATTTTTTAAGTCCGCCTTTAGAAATATCTCCGTCAACGCCTTCAATATCTGCAAACAAATCTTTAACAGTATTTAAGATTTTTTCTTCTTTATTGTCACCTTTTGCGGATAAGAAGTATTTTTGAACCTTATTCAACACTTCGCTGTTTGCCCAGGAGCGTGTCAAATTAGACTTATTAAAATCACCCATAATAGGCTTATTTAACAGCTTCGCAACTCCTATAACAACAAAACTAGGGATAAGACAGTTGATAAATAATCCGGAGAATTCTCTTCTAAATGCTTCAAAGCCGCCAAATATATTTAATTTTCTTTTTTCTTTTCCGTTTTCATCTTTTTGTTTTGAACCAATGAATGTCTCAAAGAATGTTCTTGGAAGAATAGCAGTAGACAAATCCAAAACAGAAACGTTAACCATAGGATATTGTTCACAGTACTGGATACCTTTTAGTGCAAGTTCTCCAAGTCCTGTAAAATTTGGTGCTCCCAAATTTTGACCCTTTGTTGAGCCTTTTATTTGGGGATTATTCTTTGATACACTTCCTAATTCTACTTTTGTAATCATATTTTGTTTTGTTTCTACTACTGAGCTTTTTTATTATAACCAAAGTACATGTCATTTAAAAGCGGTGAAAATTAAAAATTGCCTTTTTTTTGCCTCATGTAAAGTTTTTGTAAAGATTAGTTTTTGAATATTTTTCTAATAATACGATTATTTAAATGTAACGAGGAATTTAATCATATTTTTTTGTTTTAAATGTATTAATTTTGTATAAATTTTACTATTTTTATAGCAGATTTTTTTTGTAAAATTTTGTAAATTAATTTAAAAATACTTAATTTTTTTATTAAATTATTAAAAATATACTTTTTTTAAGGTATTTATTTTTAATAATTTATTGTAAAATAATTATGATAAGCAATTCACAGAGAATAATTTATGATAAGAGATAATAACAGGCATTACCGCAGTGTAAGACGCCCCCAAGGAATATATAAAGCTAGAAGCCCTTATGAAAACTATGCACGCAGACGTGTTAAATCCGGTGCATCGTCTTTTCGAAAAATATTATCTCTGATGTTTTTGATTTTTGTTCTTGCTTTATCATCAATTTTCATGTTTGCAGGTACTCAGGATTCTTTAAATAAGCTTTTTGGTGAAAAATCTTTTATCTCAAAGGTATTTTCTAAATTATCAAGGGGTAACAGTTCCAAAAATTCGCCGGAATTTGTTTTTCCTTTCGGACCGCGCAGAGAGAATATTCTTTTACTCGGTGTGGATTCAAACGGACCGGATTCTGATTTGTGGAATGGTACAAGGACGGATACTATGATTTTAATGAACATAGATCCTAGGACGAAAACAATTAACGCGATTTCCATACCAAGAGACAGTAAAGTCTTTTTACCTAATGGCAAAGGGACTGAAAAAATTAATGCCGCGCATGCTATTGGCGGCATTAAGATGACTATCAAAACAGTGGAAGACTCTTTAGGGGTAAAAGTTGACAGATATATAATGTTTCACGATGCAGGTGTTCGAGAGGTCGTCAAGGCATTAGGCGGTGTTGATATTTATGTGGAAAAAAATATGCACTATGATGATTATGCAGGTAATCTACATATAAACTTTACAAAAGGGCATCATCATCTGTCAGAAAATGATGTTGTTGAATATTTAAGATTTCGTCATGATGCGATGGGTGATATAGGCCGTACGAAAAGGCAACAGTGGTTTTTACGCGGTTTGCTTGCTGATTTAAAAAAGCCTGAAACTATCGTAAAGATACCTAAAATTGTTTCTGTTGTTAATAAATATGTAAAAACTGATATGACTCCATATGAAATGACTCAGTATGCAACGCTTGCCACTCATTTCGATATGGATAATATTGAAGTTGCAATGCTTCCAGGAGGGCCTAATCAACACGGGTATATAAGTTATTGGATTTTAGATCCCGAGCAAACTCAAAAAGTTGTTGACAGATTGATATATCGTTCAAGACCGAAAGTTGAAAAAGAATATTATACAGCAAGTATTATGAGTACTCCTGATAAAAGTGCAGAAGCAGAGGAATTAAAACTTGATTTAACAAATAATGGTATAAAAGTTGTGTGCTCCGGAACCTCCAGCTCCGTTCATTCTCAGTTTATTGCACATTCTGATTATGCGACAATTGATTATTATGCGGCATTGAAAAAAGAAGTCCCGTCTGTTAAATCAAAGCAATTTGTTTACGAACCTGCCAATTATATGTGTGCAGAGTCAGATTTTACAATAGTTCTTGGCGGTGAAAATTAGGATTGTAAACGTTTAAAAAATATGTTATAATATGATTTGGTTATTTATTGAAAGGATGATGAAAAAATGAAATTAATTATTTTAGGAGTTGTTGTAGTTGTTGCATTAGTTTTCCTTTATTCAATTTATGTTCAGGTTATTCAAAAGAAAAACAATGTAAAAGAAGCTATGAGCAGTATAGATGTTCAATTAAGAAAGCGTTATGATTTAATTCCTAATATATTAACTATTGCAAACAGATATATGGAACATGAAAAAGGACTTTTTGAAGAAATTACTGCTTTAAGATCGCGTGCGTCAGAATTGCGTGCTGATGCAAATACAATTTCTGAAAAAATACAACTTGATAATGCTATTGCTTCAAAAATGGGTCAGTTACTTGTTAATGTGGAAAATTATCCTCAATTAAAGGCTGATAATATGATGATGCAAGCAATGCAAACATATTCTGAAGTTGAGGAACATATTGCTGCTTCAAGAAGATTTTATAACAGTGCAGTAAAAGAATTGAACAATGCTGCCGAAATTTTCCCGAGTTCTGTTGTTGCTGTAATGATAGGTATTCGTCCATATCCGTTCTTTGAGGCTGATGAGCAATCAAGACAACCGATTAATGCGGAAGATATGTTATATAGAAAATAGTTTATTGTTATATTATAATTAAGGCGGTTTAGTGATAAACCGCCTTTTATATATCTGTTATGTGCCCGTAGCTCAGTAGAATAGAGCGTGAGTTTCCGAAGCTCAAGGTCGGGGGTTTGATTCCCCCCGGGCATATATTATAAAATATTAAAAAAGAAAGAAGCCTGTTGAGGCTTCTTTCTTACTCTTGATTAGTAAAATTCAAATTACTTTTCTGTTAATTTTTTTATTGCAAGTGCTAATCTTGATTTTTTTCTTGCAGCGGTATTTTTGTGCAAAATACCTTTTACAACAGCCTTATCGCATAGTTGATATACTTTAGAAAGAGATGTATTTAATGCTTCTTTATCTTTACCGCCAGCTAGTTCTAATGTTTTCTTGATTGCTGTTTTGATAGAAGATTTGAAAGCTACATTTCTTTGTCTGTTTGCTTCAGCTATTAACACTCTTTTTTTAGCAGATTTAATATTTGCCATAATTTTACTTTACCTTTCCTTTGAATTTTGTGCAATTAATGACTTTGCACGTATCACTTTGAGGATGTGAGTACAATTATTAAACCCCGAAAAAAAATTTTTTGCAAGTTTTATTTAACTATTATCAAATAATATGTTATCATATCATTGTGTTAATAATCGGAGAGCAAACATGGATATTACGGAATTAAGAAAAGAGAATGAACTTGTTGATTTGTTTTGTACACTGGCTCAAATACCTTCACCTTCAAGACAGGAAGAAAAGGTTTTAGATTGGATTTGTAATTACTGTAAAAATAATAATTTAAATTGCGAACAGGATGATTATAAAAATATATATATAAATGTTCCGGCGACTGACCCTGCAAAGGAACCTATATTATTGTCTTCTCACGTGGATGTTATTGGGGATGATTCTCCTGTTGACGTGTTTTTGGATGGCGATTTGATTAAGGCTAAAGGTCGGACTCTTGGTGCTGATGATAAGGCAGGGGTTGCCAATGCGCTGTTTTTTGCAAAAGAACTCGTAAAAAGAAAAGATTTAAAGCACGGAGGTTTGGAAATCCATTTTACTCGTGATGAAGAAGACGGTATGACCGGAATTAAGAATACCGATTTCAATAAAATAAACTCAAAGTATGTTCTAGTATTGGATAGTGATGCGCTGGGACAATGCTTGATAGCCGGCGCAAGTTATGTAATGGTAGATTTAACGCTTGAAGCTCCTAAGGGCGGTCATTCCGGCAATGATATCGGAGATAATACCAGAGAGAATGCTGCAAAATTGATTGCAGATCTGGTTTCAGAGCTTCCTCAAGGGGTCTACTATTCTGAAGACGGCAAAGTTGTTACTTCATGTAATATTGGTGGTATAGTTGCCGGAGATTTGAAAGTTACAAATGTAATAAATACAAATGCCCATGCAACATATTCAATCAGAAGCTCTAATAAAGCAAAAGAAGACGAACTTATAAACGGTATGCGGTATACTGTTGATGTCTTTAACAAAAAATATGAAGGTATTGCAAAAGCGCAGATTACTTTTACTGTTAAAATGCCAATGTTTGAAAAAAATGAGGATGAGTATTTGCCGATATTATTTGAGACGGTGGCAAAGAAAATAGGGGTAACTCCTGAAATTTCATCCTTCCACGCAGGGGCTGAAACTCATATTTATGCTAATAAAACAAATGCTAAAGGTGAAAAATTCTCACCGTATTTGATTGGTTTGGCAACGGTATGTAATATGCATTCTGCTCGCGAATATGTAGATTACAAAACAATGATTAAGGGGCAGGAATTGTTAAGAGAATTTTTTGAGGCATATAACAGAGAGTGTTAAAACTAAATCTTGCGCGTAATTGTTTGAAATATATTATAAGAGCATACGGAATAAAAGAAATTTTTATTCCGTATTACTCTTGTGAAACAATATGGCAAGCTATAAGACAGGAAAATTGTAAAATTCATTTTTATCATATTGATAAAAATATGCTTCCTGTGTGTGATTTTCCTCCTAATTCCTTTGTATTATATATAAATTATTTTGGTTTATGCAGGAAAAATTGTATAAATTTAGCCGCTAAATATCCTAATTTAATTGTTGATAATACTCATGATTTTCATTGTGAGCCTATAGGACTTGCGAGTTTTAATTCTTTGAGGAAGTTTTTCAAAGCTCAAAACGGGGCGTATTTATTCTGCGAAAAAATTTTAGATGAAACTTTTGAAGAAGATGATTTGAGTTTGCCTTCGGTGTATATGAATGAAGATTATGATTTATTTGTTAAAAATGAGCTTAGGTTAAATAAGGAAACTCAAATAAAAACAATATCTCCACTGGTTGCAAGTCAAATGAAAAATATTGATTTTGCAGGGGATAAAAATATCCGCAGAATTTTGTATAAAAAATATTCAAAAGTTTTGGGCAAACATAATTTATTACGACTCGATTTCGAATCTAATTTTGCTCCTTACTGTTACCCTTTTATGTGCGAAGATGAGGAGTTTTTGAATATATTATCAAAAGGGGGATTTACGCTTTTGCGTTTGTGGGATAAGAATACCGAAAGTAATTTCAAAAATGTTATAGCTTTTCCTCTATATGATTATTCATATGCTCAAGGCATTATTGATTATGTAAAACAGTATTTTTAAATTTAATAAATTTTCTTTGTGTTATTATCTAGAGCGAGCATTATAGGAGCAAGATTATGGCAGATAAGATAATAATATTTTCAGGTAAGCAGTATTCCGGCAAAGATACGGCCGCAAAAATTATGCTTGATTTGATGCCTGACTTCAAACGTTGTGCGATGGGGGATATTATCAAACACACTTACGCCGCCCAAAAAGGATTGACTTATGAACAAATTGAGCAAAATAAATCTTTCTACCGTGCGGATTTGATTGCTCTTGGAAATTGGGGCAGAGAACAGAGTCCTGATTACTGGTTGTATAAAATATTAGAACAAGCTGGGAATATTATTGTTACGGATGTTAGAGTCCCGCATGAATACGAAATCTTTAAAAATGCCGGCGCAATAACAATAAGAATAGAAGCTTCACGTGATGTGAGAGCTCAAAGAGGAGATTTGGTCGGTGAAGATGATGTAACAGAAGTCGGGCTTGACCATATCAAAGATTGGGATTACGTGATAGATAATAACGGAGATTATGAAAATTTGCAGATTCAAGTTTTAAAAATAATTGATAAAATCAATAAAAAATTATAATTTAGTCTAAAACTTGAATTTTTTTTTGATTTATTATATATTTATTTGGTACAAATAAGCTATTAAGGTGGTGAAAATATAAATGGCAGAAGTTAAAGTTGGCGAAAACGAAAGTATCGAAAGCGCATTAAGACGTTTCAAAAAGAAAATCCAAAAAGCCGGTATTCTTTCTGAAGTTAAAAAACGTGAAAGATATGAAAAGCCAAGCGTAAAGAAAAAACACAAATCTGAAGCTGCTCGTAAAAGAAAAGTTTAAGATTGAATATAAAAAAAGAGATGACGAAAGTCATCTCTTTTTTGTTTAATAATCATTAATTCTTAAGAGTTATAATATTATAATTTATTAATCATAAAGGGTTGAAATATTAATTAAACAGAGTTATAATTAATATATCCTAAAGTATATACTAATAAATATAAAGACACTTACCCGAGGATATAAATTTACTTCTTTAAAACTATCGTTATAAACAATAACGTAGTCATGAAAGGATGTGCGATATGAATAGCTCTCTTAATGGAAAAGGATTTAGATTTACAAAAGCTTTATCAGTAGCTGCGTTGGCTGGGTTAACGACATTGTTAGGTCAAGCATCGTATTCCGCTGATGTTGTCCCAACATTGGGTGATGATGCTGCATATACAATTCATTCTTCATCAGAAAGTGATTATAATTTTCGTGTTATAGAAAATGGTGAAAGTAATTTTTATAAACTAGATGTAAATACAAATAATTTATCTTCAAATACCGGCATTATATATAATGAGGTTTCTGCTAAGACTAATAATTCAATAGAGGTGAATCTTTTCGATACTGATACACGATATTATAAATATACTGTAAATAATTCTGTTCCAAATTATGCCAATAACCAAAAAGTTGTTAGTGGGCTCGGCAGGGGTGGCGTTTTAGAAAATCCAAGTCAATCTACCATAAATGCTAATTTTATAAATAATTCTTTAACTACAACTGATTCCCGAAATGCCGTTCAGGGTGGTGCAGTTGCGATTAATAATTCGGAGGTAAAAAATGTTGTTGGGGATTTTGTAAATAATTATACCTCTGCAACTGTTAATTCTACTGGAGGTGCTATATGGGCGTATCAAAGTTCGTTGGATTCTATATCAGGTAATTATATCGGGAATTATAATATCGCCAAAACTTCTTCAGGTGGAAGTGAGGGTGGTGCTCTTATGTTAGAATATTCTTCTGTAAAAAGCATAGAAGGGCTATTCATAAATAATGGTAGTATTGCATCTGCGAGTGATGCTGGTGGAGGTGCTATCAAATATTATTATGGTTCTTCAAATAGTATAAAAGGTGATTTTATAGGTAATTATTTGAGAGCCCAAAAACAGGTATATGGTAGTGCAATTGCTATGGGGTACACCACTGTTAAGAGTATTGAGGGTGATTTTATAAATAATCATGGAGAAGGTGCTTGTGGTATAGGAGGTGCTATTGCGGTATATGGTAATTCGTCTTCATATTCAAGTTTGAATTATTTAAAGGGCAATTTTATAGGCAATTACGTAAAAGCGAACTCCACTTATGCTCATGGTGGTGCTTTGTATCTTAGAGATATAAGAGCAATTAATCAAAGTGTTATAGAATCTAATTTTTATGCGAACCATGTAGAAGCTAAAGGAGATGCTTTGGGTGGTGCACTATATAATGCAACTACTCCGAAGTTGATCAATGCTTCCTTTGTAGACAATTATGCAAAATCAACAAATAGCAAAGCTTTAGCTGGCGCAATATATAGCACAAATAATGTAATTTTACAGGCTGATAATAAAACTAATTACATAACAGGCAATTATATAGAAGATAAAAATGGAACCCGTCCGGAAGCTATTTATATGGCCTCTTCATCTGCAACATTAGATGTAGATACGCAAAATGGCGGTCAGTATGTAATTGACGACCAAATTAATGGTACTCGCGGGTATAAAGTAGCTTTTACCGGTGATGGAAGTGGAAATGTATATTTGAATAACAATATTTTGGGAATGGCGAATGTTTCATTGTCAGATGCAACATTAAATTTAAGTGCACGAGATGATGTCTTGAACGGTAATAATTTAGTGTTAAATTCCGGTACGTTGAATATGATAAACAATCAAGTAGGAGTTAGTGCATTAAATTCATTAACTGTTAATGGTGATACAAACTTGGTGGCTGATGTGGACTTAGCAAGCTTAACAATGGATAGATTTACTGCAGATAATTATGGTGTTCATACCGGTAACTTAAATGTTGTAGGAATGAATATATTATCTGATACACAAGCAAAAAGTGCAGAGATCTATTTTGCTCAACCGGGTTTAAAAGATAATGTGGTATCTACAGTGGGAGATTTGCCTGAAGCTAGTCAAACAACTGTATATTCTCCTATTTATAAATACAAAGTAAGATATGAAAACAGGGATGATGCAGGTTATTTTGTTTTTGATAGAGCTTCTTCGAGTAATCCTGCCGATAATTTTAATCCATCAGTCCTGGTAAGTCCTGTAACAATGCAAGCAGCCGCACAATCAACATTAAACCAAACATTCAATTATGTATTTGAACATGCAGATACCTTCACTGCAATGCCGAATATAGAACGAATGGCAAGAATAAATTCCAATAGTGTAGCATTGTCAACAGATTATAACCAAAACTTGGGCACAATAGATTTAGACCATGCCAATAAGGGTGTATGGGTACGTCCATATTCCGCATTTGAAAACTTACCATTAAAACATGGTCCAAAAGTAGATGTAATATCTTACGGTACATTTGTAGGCTTTGATAGTGAAATACATAGACTAAAACATGGCTGGGCGAATGTAGGAACTGCCTACTTGGGATATAACGGATCTCAGATGAAATATGGCAATGTAGATTCGACAATGAACGGCGGTTTGTTAGGCTTAACAGAAACGTTCTATAAGGGTAATTTCTTTACTGCATTAACCGCAACAGCCGGTGCGGGAGTAACCGATACAGATACAATGTATGGCCATGAAGATGGTACCTTCTTAATGGGCGGTATCGGCTCAAAGACCGGTTATAACTTTGAATTTAAGGGCGGCAAATTTATAATTCAGCCAATCATGTTTATGAGTTATAGTATAGTCAAGGGTTTTGATTATACTAATGCAGCCGGCGTAAGGATAAATAGCGAACCATCTCATACCGTTCAGTTAAATCCGAGCGTAAGATTTATCGGTAATATAGAAGGTTGGCAGCCATATGCGAGTGTTGGAATGGTGTGGGATATTTTACACGAATCAAACACCAAGGCAAATGGAGTCAAATTGCCTGAGATGTATACAAAACCTTATGTCCAATATGGATTGGGCTTGCAGCGTTGTTGGGATGATAAGTTCAGTGCGTTTGGTCAAGCAATGATAAGAAACGGCGGCAGAAACGGTATATCTTTAACCTTTGGTTTCAGATGGGCCTTGGGTAAAGGTTCAGAGACCGTAAAAACAGTCACTCCAAAAACTGCCAAAGCAAAAACAAACAAAACAATCAAAGCAACAAAAACAACAACTCAGGGCAAAAAAGTATTGAAACAGTTAAGCCCGAATAAACGAGCAAAATTACAAAACACAACTCGCACATCTATGAATGCAGTTGTCAGATAAATTTAACGATTATACCATCGTTGGCAAGCGGGGACTCGCACATCCACCCCGCTTGTTTTCCTATGCTTAATGTTTTATTACAAAGATATTTACATCTCTATATGTTTATTATATATTACTATTGGTCACACTAGTCTGATAGGTTCGCCCTAGTCGGGGTAAATATATTATTTATCGTAGTACCCGATGAGACAGTGTTTCCCGTAGTACAATACATAAACATAAAGGAGAAAAGCGATGCCGACAGCATCTATGATTGAACTTTTAGAAGCAGGTGTGCATTTTGGCCACCAAACACAAAGATGGAACCCTAAAATGAAACCGTATATTTACGGTGCAAGAAACGGAATCTATGTAATAGATTTAAGAAAAACTACTACTTTACTTGATGAAGCTTATGATTTGGTTAGAGATTATGCTGCAAAAGGAAGAAATGTTCTTTTTGTAGGTACTAAAAAACAAGCTGCTGAAGTAGTTGAAGCAGAAGCTAAAAGAGCTGGTGCATACTATATCAACAGACGTTGGTTAGGTGGTATGTTGACTAACTTTGAAACTATCAGAGGCAGAGTTAACAAATTGAAAGAATTAGAAGAATTTGTTTCTAACGGTTATGTAGACAAATTACCTAAAAAAGAAGTTGCTCAAATCAACAGACAGCTTTCAAAATTATCAAAAACTTTAGGCGGTATCAAGGAAATGAGAGGTTTACCTGATTTAATTTTCGTTATCGACCAAGAAAAGGAAGATATCGCTATTGCTGAAGCAAACAAGTTAGGTATTCCTGTAATCTGTTTAGCTGATACAAATGCTAATCCTGACGGCATTAACCACATTATCCCTGGTAATGATGATGCTATCAGATCTATTCAGTTGATTACTTCAAAATTAGCAGATGCTGTTTTAGAAGGAAAACAGTTAAGAGAAAATAAAGCTAATGAAGTTAAAAAGATTAAAAAAATCTCAGCTGAAGATGCAGGTGCTGCTGAAGAAGCTAAAAAAGAAGAAAAAGTTGAAGAATAAAAGTAGATAGGGTATATAAGTAGTAAAGTAGATAAGTCCGTTTCAAATCAAGCATTCAGAAAAGAACTTATCTACTTACATACTTAGCTACTTATGTACTTTAAAGAAGGAGAATAATAAATGAATATTACAGCTCAAATGGTAAAAGAACTTCGCGATAAAACCGGCGCAGGTATGATGGATGCTAAAAAAGCATTAGTTGAAGCTGATGGTGATATGGATAAAGCATCTGAAATCCTTCGCCAAAAAGGTATTGCTTCTGCTGATAAGAAAATGGGCAGAATTGCCGCTGAAGGCCGTGTTGAATCTTATGTTGATGCAAACGGTGGTGCAATGATAGAAGTTAACTGTGAAACAGATTTCGTTGCTAAGAATGATGAATTCAAAGAATTAGCAAAAGGACTTGCTGAAAATGTTGAAGTTCAAAAACCGGCAGATGTTGATGCTTTGCTAGGTTTAACTTGTGCTCATTGTGGCAAAGTTATTGCTGATGCGTTAAAAGAAAAAATTGCTTCTATCGGTGAAAAAATTACTGTAAGAAGATTTGTAAGATATGAAGGTAATGTTGCTACATACATTCACAATGGTAAAATTGGTGTATTATTGCACACTGATGTGAAAAATGATGAACTTGCAAATGATTTATGCTTGCATATTGCTTCATGTGCTCCTCAATTCGTTTCAAGAGATGAAATCCCTCAATCTGTAATAGATGAAGAAACAAGAATTGAAATGGGTAAAGAAGATTTACAGAAAAAACCTGAAGCAATCAGAGGTAAAATTGTTGAAGGCCGTATTAACAAATTGATGGCTGAAAGATGTCTTTTAGACCAAGGTTTTGTTAAAGATCCTAACCAAACAGTGGCTCAACTTATTGAAGGTAAAATGAAAGTTTTAGGCTTTACAAGATACGAGCTTGGTGAAGGTTTAGAAAAACGTCAAGACAATTTTGCGGAAGAAGTTATGAGCCAATTAGGTGCATAATTGCAAAATAATAAAAAAAGACTCCCAATATTTGGGAGTCTTTTTTTTGTGTGTATATAATTAAACTTGTATATTTATTGCGGGGGCTTGGCAGGCTGCTGTATATGCATTTACCAAGTTTCTGTAATATTTGTCTTCTTTACCCAGTGGAGTTGTAATAGTGTACACTTCTCCTGTTTTCAACGTGATATAGTTACGATTATAGGATTTATTCAATTCCAATATATCTTGGGTGTCAATAGCTTTTTGTTTGGATACAACACCTGTCTTGCGATCATCTACTCTGACCGTTAAAAAACCTGAAAAATTTGGACTGTTGTTTATTGAATTAATATTCATGTAAATATCTCCTTTTTGAGTTTAATGCTGATAAAAAAAATTTTTGCTATTTTGTAAAAAATATTTAATATTTTGTATATGTCAGCAAAATATCAGGAGAAAAATTTTCTGATTTTTCCAGTTTAAATGTTTTGCAATGGTCTATCTTATCTGTTATGCTCCCGTCAAAACAAGATTTGCCGTTGTTATCAGAAAGAATTTTTGGAGCAATAAAATGATAGATTTTATCGGCATAAGGTAAAAAGCTGCCATTTAAAATTCCCCCTGCTTCAACAAAAACACTCATAATTCCGAGTTCAAATATTTTATTTAAAATGAATTCAACATCAAGTTTCTTCTTTTTTGTCGGAGTTGGGATATATGTTATATTTCCCTTTTGTTTTGCGGGGGAAATATTTTTATCGTGGAAAATATATATTTCTCCTTGTTTGTATATATTTGAGTTTAATTTTGTTTTTAGTTCTCTATCAAGAATAATTTTTTTGTTGTGTTCCATATTAGGATTATCTGCGAGAATGGTAGATGATGAGGTGAGAATGGCATCATAAACAGATCTTAGGGATTTAGCTTTGTTTCTTGCTTTGTCTGATGTTATCCATTTTGAATTTCCATTTGAAGTTGCAATCTTACCGTCAATTGTTGTTGCTGTTTTTATCGCAACAAAAGTTTTTTTCTCTATTTGGTTTTTGATAAAAATTTCATTTAATTTTTTGCATTCTTTTTCCATAACAGGTCCGATGATTTCAATTCCTGCGTCTTGTAATTTCTTAATTCCTTTACCTGAAACCAAAGGATTTGGATCTTTCATTCCGTATACAACTCTTTTTATACCTTTTTCAATTATGATATCTGTGCAAGGGGGTGTTTTACCTTTATGACAACAAGGTTCAAGATTTACAATAAGAGTGCATCCTTTTGCATTCTTTAATTGTCGCAGGGCATCTCTTTCGGCGTGGAATTCTCCGTATTTTTTATGATAGCCTGTTGCTATAATTTCGCCTTTTTTATTTATAACAATACATCCCACTATCGGATTTGGTGAGGTGCGTCCCATTGCTTTTTTTGCAAGTTTTATGCAACGTTTCATTTCATTAATATATTCTTCTGTCATAATTGTATTTTACAACAGTTCGTGTTAAATTGAAATGGTAGTATTTAAGGAGGGTTTTATATATGGTAGATATTAAATACATCGGACACAGTGCATTCCAAATTACAAACGGCGATAAGGCTGTTTTAATTGATCCGTGGGTAGACAAAAATAAAAGTTATGACTGGAAAAAAGAGCCTGTAACAGATATTTTGTTAACTCATGCACACGGTGATCATTTAGGAAATACAGTTGAGATTGCTAAGGGTAAAGATATTACAGTTACTGCAGTTGCAGAACTTGCTGAATATTTATCAAAACAAGAAGTTAAAACAAAATCAATAGGTTTGGGTTCTTGGATTAATTTCTCTTGGGGTAGAGCGGTATTTGTACCAGCTTTCCATTCAAGCTCATTACCTGACGGTACTTATGGCGGTGTTGCTGCAGGTATCATATTAGATATTGACGGTGTTAGAATTTATCATGCCGGTGATACTTGTTTGACAGGAGAAATGAAAACAATAAGAGAACTTTATGCTCCTCAAGTTGCGTTATTACCTATTGGCGGCAATTATACTATGGATGTTGAGCATGCTGCTATGGCTACCAAATGGTTAGGAGTTAGAACAGTTATTCCTATGCATTATGGTACATTCCCTGAAATTCAAGCAGATTTACAAAGATTTGCTCAGCTTATCGCTTTTGGCAATACAGCATGCCAAATAGTAAATCCTATTTCTGCTGACGAAAAATCTAAAAAATAAACAGGGGTATTATGAGAGTATTATTTGTTATAGACCGAATTGAGTTAAAATATTTCGAATTTAATAAATTAGTAACTAACTTCTGGATTATAAAATCGTTATTAGAACGTGGTTGCGAAGTTTATATCTCAACAATCGATATGTTGAAACTCAAATCGGCTATAGCATATACCTCTTGTTATAAATCTTATATAGAAAATGACAATATTTTTTATCAAAAGGATAATCTTGAAGAATATAAAATAGAAGATTTCAATTTGGTAATGTTCAGGCCTGATCCGCCTGTTGATTTAGATTATATAAATGCAACATATATTATGGATTTTGTGGACAGGTCAAAAACTCTTATTATGAATGATACTACTGCTGTCAGAAATTTTAATGAGAAACTTCATAGTGTTTATTTTAATGATTTAATGCCTAAAAATATTGTCACATCTTCATTTTCAGATATTTTGAATTTTTTGAATGAGAATGAAGATATTATTTTAAAGCCCTTAAACCAATGTTTTGGCGGCGGTGTTATGTTTTTGCATAAAGGTGATAAAAATACTGCAGTAATAATAAACCAGATGACTCAAAACGGTTCTAAGACTGTCATGGTTCAAAAATATATAGATAAAGCTGTATATGGAGATAAACGTGTATTATTTTTAGGGGATAAAATTTTACCTTATTGTGTTCAGAAGGTTCCAAGTAATAATGATTTCAAATTCTGTGAACATAATGACTCTAATATTCATAAGGCAGTATTGTCTGACAGTGAAATTGAAAAATTTACTCCGGTAGCCCGGAAATTAAATTCTATGGGCATCTACATGGCAGGGCTTGATGTTATTGACGAAAAAATTATAGAAATAAACGTAACAAGTCCATGCTACTTTATAAAAGAAATAAACAATCATTTTAATTGCCATGTAGAAAATGATATTACAGACTTCATAATGTCAAAAATGGGTTTATTTGTATAATTGCGTGTAATATGTCTCGTAGATGGTATCGCCTAATTTGTTATCCATTTTTGCAAGTTTTCTTAATATATCAATTTTAAAATCTTGAACTGAATGAGAAATATTTGTAAAAAATCCGTGTAGTTCAGATTTTGGTTTGTATGGTTTAGGCGGGAACATATCTAAATGCATCAATTTTTCTACTTCCGCATATATATTTCTTAAAAAGTCTCCTATTTTATCGTCTTTGCCTATTCGAACTGCTGCCACATGAGGACTCAACCCTTCTTTTTTGACAATCATCATTATGGCGTCATTTTTTATTGGCGAAAAATGCACTGTTGTATTTTCTTGTTTAACAAAATTATCTAAAGCGGCCATGTACTTATTACTCATCACTTTTGAAATGGTTTCATTCATTTCCAAATTCCTGAGATTGCGAAAGAAACAATTATCTCCAAGAATTCTTCTTGTCATTTTTTCTTCAGCCGTTCTTGCGGGAAGTGTCATTAAACTAATAACTTTACCAATTTTACTCATAAGATATTTCCTTTTTTGGGTGCACCTGTTACCTGTAAAACATGTGAAAGAATATAATTGCCTAATCTATTAAGATTTGTTAAATTCTTGAGAAAACTTCAACATCTATATTGTCGAAAGTATTTGTATTAAAGTATGCGCATGATGCGACCATAGAGGCATTATCTGTACAATATTTCATTGCAGGAGCATTAACTCGGTATCCGTCTTTTTCAAAATCAAAAATTTTGCGTCGAATTTCAGAATTCGCTGCGACTCCGCCGGCTATAACAACTTGTTTATAGCCTCTTTCTTGCAAGGCTTTTTTAAGTTTTTTAGCTAAAGTTTTTGATACGCATTCTTGAAAACTTGCACAGATATCATTGATTTGAGTTTCGGTTAATTCACCGTTATTTTCTTCTTTCAATTTTTTTACAAGTCTAAGGACGGCAGTTTTTAAGCCGCTAAAGCTGAAATTATATCCATCGACTCTTGAAATAGGTAATTCATAAGCATTTGGATTTCCTATTTGAGCTAGCTTATCAAGCTTCGGTCCTCCCGGATACGGTAGTCCTATGAGTCTTGCTACTTTGTCGTATGCTTCTCCGACGGCGTCATCTATGGTTTCGCCAAGAATTGTTTGTTTTGAATAGGATTCTACATCTATAATTTGCGTATGCCCTCCGCTTACCAAAAGTGCTAAAAACGGAGGTTTCAAGTCTGTATCGATATAATTTGCGCACAGGTGTGCGTTAAGATGATTAACCCCTATAAATGGTTTATCATGTACAAGTGCAAGCGATTTTGCTGCATTTAGTCCGACAAGTAAGCATCCTACAAGCCCGGGTCCTACTGTTCCTGCAAATGCAGTGATATCTTCCGCTTTTAAACCGGATTGTTCAAATGCTTCTTCAACGACAATATTTATTGCTTCCATGTGCTCTCTTGCAGCAATTTCGGGAATAACTCCACCGAACTTTTCGTGTGTTTTAATTTGGGATGCAACAATATTTGCAATAACTTCTCTGCCGTTTTTAACAATTGCGCAAGCTGTTTCGTCACAGCTTGATTCTATTGCCATTATATAATTATCCGAACCTGAATCCGGTCCTACTAAAACTTTTTTCCCGCTAAATAAACATTCTCTTTCCATATTTTTATAATACTACAAAGATATTTAAACGGTTTATTTGATTTACTAAGTAGGATAAGTCGGATAGATTTATTTAGTTTGTGATAATCTGTTTCAGCTATTTAATATTTCTAAAACTCTGTAAAGTACTTTAAACTTATCCTACTTCTCAAACTTCAAACTTTCTTTATAATGTTTTTGTAAACTAATGTAACAAAATAAAATAGATATAGCAATTATATACTCACAAAATACTTTATTAATATGTGAGCGATAAGCAAACACTAAAATAGAAATAAACACGAGACATAAATTATACACTACCTACTACACACTAACCTTCTACACACGAGGAATTGAAAAAGATTCCAAACTCTTTCCAAAAGAAAGGGTTTTTTTTTGCCCTGAATAATTTTTACTAGCAAAAAAATATATTGATGTTTTTTTATGGATAGTATATCATTAGAATGAAAGAAGGTAAAAATTATGAGTAGTGATTATATATTTCCTAAAAAGTCAGATTTCAAAAGGCTTTCTATTTCTGATATAAAAATTGATTTGCCGGATTTGAAAGAATCTCAAGAACCAAAAGCAATAGCTATTGCAAATTGGTTGATTGGTTTTATAAAATCTGCGCTCGCAAAGAATGAAATTCAAGTCAATGATGTTTTGCCTTCTAAGGCTGAATTTGCATATACTTTAGGCGTAAGTATAGGTACAATGCAAAATGCTATAAGGCGAGTTGAGGATTTAGGATATGTAGAATCTAAACAATGCATAGGAACATTGGTTCGCGATTATAAAAAGTCTGCTTCTACTTTAAGAAAGCTTACATCAAAACGTGATTTGGCAATAGAAGCATTAAAAAGATATATCAAGACTGATAATTTTAAAATTGGAGAAATGTTACCATCTGTCAAGACGGTTTCAATAATTATTGGTTACCCCCTAAATACAACAAGAGTAGCCTTGGATTATCTATCTGCATATAAAATTTTGGAACATAAGTATAAAAATGCTTCAGAGTCAGGCTGGGCGGTAAAAAATCTGGATTTTGAGCTTCAAACATCTGCACCAAAAAATACAACAACCTTGGTTGATATGGTTGTTGTGGATTTAGAAAATTATATAAATAATAATTTGAAAGTCGGCGACAGGGTGCCTTCAAATATGGTGTTGGCAAAACAGCTAAAGGCAAGTATGAAAACTGTATATGATGCTGTTAATATTTTGGTTCAAAGGGGAATTCTTCTTTCTAAACGCGGCAGATATGGCACAAGTGTTATAAAAATGCCTAACAGCAAAAATGTTACTCTAAAACCTGAAACATCAATATTTGCTCCGGCAAAAGATGCTGTTTTTTACTATTATGAAAAGACTCAAAATCATATTAAAAAAGAAATTGCAAATAATTATCAAGTAGGTGACAAGTTGCCATCTGTACTCGAGTGGTCTCGAATGCTTGATGTAAGTCCAAATACTATACGAAAAGCTATTCACAATTTGGCCGATGAAGGTTATCTTGTATTTTCACGCGGTCGTTATGGCGGAACTTTTGTTATAGATATTCCTGAAATTGAGTCAGCTGCTTTCAAATGGATAGCTGTTAATCCTCAATATGCAAAAGAGTATTCAGAAACTAATTAGTACATACCGTAATAGATGTTGAATTGTAAACAGTTTGACATGCCTTAATTCTCCCTGTAATATGTGTATATACTACACTTGGGAAGATTTATGTACATAAAAAAGTTAGAAATAGATAATTTCAAATCATTTGCCAATAAAACTGATATACCCTTGATGGATGGGTTTACTACGGTTTCAGGGCCTAACGGGTCAGGGAAAAGTAATATTATTGACAGTGTAATGTTTGCGCTCGGCTTGCGCTCCGGGAGTGCTTTGCGTATTGAGAATTTGTCTGATTTTATTACTACTTTCAATAATAAAAATGAAGCTTATGTAAAGGTGACATTTGGCGGTGTAAAAGATATTGATGAGTTGTCTGTTGCAAGACGCATAAGAAAAAGTACCCAAGGGTATGTAAGTACGTATTATCTGAATGATAAGACGGAAACTTTGACAAATATTAAATCTGTTTTGGAAGAATATAATATTACTCCTAACAGTTATAACGTAATTATGCAGGGTGATGTCAACAGTATTATTGGGTGTTCGTCAAAAACTCGCCGCGGCATAATTGATGAAATTGCAGGAGTTGCAGATTTTGACAGACGTATAGATCAAGCAAAAAATGAACTAGAAAAAGTAGAGCAGCGTGTAGATGCTGCGATGTTAATTTTGACAGAAGTTGCGGCTACTTTAGAACAATTAAAGGAAGAAAGAGAAGTTGCGTTAAAATATAAAAAATTAAAAGATGAAAAAACTGCTTTGGAATCTCAAATCAGCACCGTAAAATTCTTTGATTTGAAACGTAATTTGGCTCTTGCACATGAAAATATTTTAAAGGCCAATAAGGATTTAAAAGAAAAAGAACTTGATAAAAAAGATTTAGAAGAACGTATAAACCTTGTTAATGAAAAATACAAAGAATTAAATGAAAAGCTTCAAGAACAAGGAGAAGACGAAAGAAACAAATTAAAAGATGAACAAAGTAATTTGAGTGCGCGTATTCAAACGAAGAAGAATGCGATTGATTATTCTGATACTCAAATTCAAAAAGGCTTGCAGTCTATTGAAAATGCCAAAAACGGTATAGAAAAATTTAAACAAAAAATTGAAGATGAAAGGCTAAATATTAAACTTTCTCATGACAAAGTCGGCATTATTGAAACTCAATTGAAAGAAAAAAAAGATGAACTTGCTCAAAAACTGAAAGATATTTCCGGCTTAAGTTCTACTGCGGATAAATATATTCAGGAAAGAAACGAAACTTCAAGAACTTTGGATTCCTTAAAAGATAAAGATAATGAACTATTAAGAGAATCCTTGCCTAAAGAAACAGAATTAAATAATTTAAAGCAATCCATTCAGTCCGCAAAAGAATTTGTTGAAAATGTGACAAAAGATAAGGCTCAATTTGGAGATAAGAAATCTTTAAAAGAGCTTCAAGTTTCAGATTTGAAAAAAGAGATGGATGAATTAAAAGATATTCAAACCAAAACAATGAAATCTCTTGATGATACAAAAACTGCGATTGAAGATTATGATCATGACGTAAGAGCGGCATATCGCAGATTTACTGAAATGGAAGCGCAAAAGAGTGCAATGGCTAATTCCGCTTCAAGTATTCCAATAAATACAGTTATGGATGCACATTTAGAAGGGGTGCATGCACCCTTAATGCAGCTTGGTAAAGTCGATGAAGAATATGAAGTAGCGTTGAATATAGCATTTGGCGGGAGATTATCTCACATAGTTGTTGATGATACTCATGCTGCGTATGTTGCGATGGAACTTTTAAATTCTTCTCGCTCAGGGCGTGCAACATTTATTCCTTTGAATAAAATTAAGAAAGCTCCGTCTAAGTTGCAGCTGCCAAAAAATAGCGGCGTTATTGATTTTGCAATAAATCTGGTTGATTTTGAGGATATGTATTTAGATGCGTTTTTCTATGCTGTCGGAGATACATTGATTGTTGAAGATGCTGAAGCTGCCGAGTCGCTTATGGGTAAATTCCGTATGGTTACTTTAGATGGCAAATTGTATGAAAAATCTTCTGCAATTACCGGTGGTTATGTTAAAAAGTCTTTAATGGGCTTTGGTAAAAATGCTGATACTGAGTTAGAAAATGCAAAGAAAAAGCTTGAAGAACTACAAAAGAAATACAATGATGCTTGCGCAAAACGTAAAGAATTGGAAGAAAAATTGGATAAAATAAGAGTGTCTTATTCAAATTCTTCTACCGAATATTCAAAGGCTAAAATCGAACTTAGTTCTATGGTTTCGCAATTTGAAAACAGCCAAGGTTTGTTAGATGAAAAGCAAAAATTTATAACAGAAAATGAACCAAATATTGAAAAATTAAACAAAGAACTCGATAAAATAGAGACAAAACGTATTGAACTGGCAGATCAAATTCAGCTTTCTCAAGAACGTCTTGCCAAATTAGATGAGCTTTTGGGTGATAAGGATTTAAAAGATTTAAAAGAAAAAACTCAAGGTATTGAAGATGAAATTCGTCTTTTGAATAATAACCTGCAAGGTGTAAATAATGAAATAAAAGATTATGAAAATAATATCAGGTTCAATGAACAATTGATTATTTCAAAAGAAGATGATATCAAGTCTATAACAAAAAATAATGAATCTTTAGAGAAAGATAAGGAAACTTATAAAGAAGAAATAAAAGAATTAGAAACTCAACTTGAGGCATTATCTGAAAAGATTACCGTGATTGATGAAAAAATCGGTGAACTTGTTAAACAGAAAGAAGATATTCACAATAGTTTAGTTGAACTTCAAACAAGTAGTGCCGTTAAATTATCAGAAATTGAAAGAATAAACGAACAAATTGAATCTTTCAAAGCGCGCCGCCGAGAGCTAGAACCTCAACTAAAAGAGGCTGCAGATGCATTGACAGAGTCCGGTGTTGATACAGAAAAATTAGAACCGGTTGAAATTTCCATAGATGATTTGAATGCAAAAATCCAAAGACTGGATAAGAAAATGCAAGATTTAGGTGATGTTAATATGCGTGCTATAACATCTTATGAAGAAAAGTCTGCAAGGAAAGAAGAACTTGATAATCAAATTAAAAAACTTTCATCGGAACGTCAATCTATTTTAGAGAAGATGAACGGTTTTGAGCAGCAGAAAAAAGAAACATTTATGACAACATATACCGCCATAAATGAAAACTTTAAAGATATTTATCACCAATTGTCAGAGGGCGAAGGTCGTTTAATTTTGGAAAATGAACAAGATCCGTTATCTGCGGGCATGACAATTGAAGCAAAACCAAGAGATAAGACTACAAATAATAAACTGGGAGCGTTGTCAGGCGGTGAAAAAGCACTTACTGCCCTTGCGTTGGTATTTTCAATTCAAAAATATCTTCCGGCTCCATTTTATGCTTTAGATGAGGTTGACGCAAGTTTAGATACTATGAACGTTGAGCGTATTGCAGATATGATTCAAAAGCAATCTTCAGATACTCAGTTTATTGTTGTAAGTCACAGGCGTCCTATGATTGAAGCCGCAAGCAGAACCATAGGGGTAACTCAAAAAGAAAAAGGTAAAACAAAAGTTACGGGTGTAAAATTAAGAGATGAGTAGTAATCTTATAAATTCACAGGATTTAGAATCCTCGATATATGAAGGTATAAGTACCAAAGATGCAAATGACGGTATAGGTATTCTTGTTGAAATGGCAAAATCCGGCAAGATTGATCCATGGAATATTGATATTGTTGATGTCACAGAAAAATATCTTCAAAAAATGATAGAGATGAAATCTCTAAATTTGCGTGTTGCAAGTCGTACTTTATTGTTTGCTGCTATTTTGTGCAGAATGCAATCAAATGTACTTGCAGGGTTATCATTGGAAGAATTTAAAGATGTTCCTGAAGAGCAGGTTGTATATGATGATGACGGATTTATTGTTGAGTATCCTGAAGATGAAGATTATATGCCTACAAATAATGTCGTAAGATGGGATGAGGCTCTTCAAAGACGTACAAGTATACGTTTAAATCGTAACCGTGTTGTTACTTTGAAAGATTTGATAAAGCAATTAGAGTTTTATGAAAAATTAGAAAAAAGAGCATCTTTACAGAGTGCTCATGAAAGGGCAAAACGTCATGTAAGAAACTATTCAAGATTAACTCCTGAAGAAATTGTTTCTATGGCACATGAAGAATATATTGAAGAAGCGGTTATAAAGTTAAAAGATAACTTGGAGCAAATATTTGCACATGAAGATAAAATTGAGCTCAATGATTTGGCTGTATTAGGTTTGGATAAAATCAGCGCATATATCGCATTGCTCTTTTTAAGTCGTGATACGGATTATGAACTTGAACAGAAAGAATTTTATTCTGATTTGTATGTTGTGAAGGGAGGCTCTCATGCAACAGCTTAAATCAAGAATAGAAGCAGTTCTTTTTGTTACTGCAAAAGCTCTTTCTTTGGAAGAAATATCTGAGTATGTAGAACGCACTCCGGAAGAGTGTGAAGAAGCTTTGTTAGAACTTATTATGGATTATTCATCCAGAGATGGTGCATTGGAAGTTGATGATGAAGATGGGTATATTCTCCAAGTAAAAGAAGATTACAGTGATATTGTTGAAAAAATTTGTCCTATTGATATAAGTTCAGCGGTTTTGAGAACACTTTTAATTATAGCGTTAAAAGGCCCTATAAGGCAGACAGAGCTTGTAAAATTGAGATCAAATGCCTATGAACATGTATCAGAACTTGTCGAAATGGGACTTGTTTCTAAAAATAAAGATAAAAACGGCAGAAGTATCAATCTTAAAACTACTCACAAATTTAATGAATATTTTAAACTCAAAGGTGATACAAAACTTCTTGTTCGTCAGCTGGAACAAGAATTAGAAGAAAGAAAAAATGCTTAAAAAATTTTTAGTTTTAATATTTTTATTCGTATGTGGACTTTATATTTGGTTTTTTACTCCTATAAGTTCAGAATATTATATGAACAAGGGTGTTTCTGAACTTAAGGTGAAGAATTATTCAGCTGCGGTCACGGCGTTTGAGCGTTCTTTGGGTGCCAATCCTTCAAATCCGAAAGCTGAATATTTTCTTGTTCAGGCTCTTTCTGAGATGGAGCCGACTTATACTGTTCAAAAAAAATTGTATAAAATTTCCCAGAAATCTCATAGTCCGTATTCAAAACGTCTTGCCAAAAGTACGATATTGCAAATTCGCAGGGATTTATTAAAAGATTTAGATAATAATTATATTTATAATGCTATACAGGGTAAAGATGTTATACGTTGGGATATAAGATCTTTTCCTTTAAAAGTTTATATCGAAAATTCAGAATCTGTACCTGATTATTATGTCGAAAATTTGTTCAAAGCGATGAATCAATGGGATAAAAAAACAGGTTTTATAAAATTTGGAAAAACAAATGATAAAAATAATGCTCAAATCAGGGTTGTATATAAGGATATTAGTGATGCCGATTGCTCGAATAATAGCGAATGCGCTTATGCTATTGCTTATACAGAACCGGTAATCAGTTCAAAAAATGTTTTAAAATATTTCAATTTAATATTCCACAAAACAAATCCACAGGGTAAAAATTATTCAGCCGTAGAAGTTTATAATACCTCTTTGCATGAACTTGGGCATACGCTTGGGATTATGGGGCATAGTGACAACCCTAATGATATAATGTATGCTACAAACGAGCGAGCAAATGATATTTATTCAATGTATCGTTCTGATTCGCAGTATTTGACCTTGAGAGATTTAAAAACAATTGCTCTTTTATATAGTTTAGCTCCAGATGTATCAAACGTTTCAAATTTATCCTCAGAAAAATTTTATTATCCTCAGGTAATACTTGGGGCAGATGATGAAGTTCTTATGCAAAAAATAAAGGAGTTGGATTCTTATATTCGTAAATATCCAAATATGGCCGCTGGTTATATAAATATTGCTTCTGTGTATGCGGAACTTGGAGATTTAGAAAAAGCTTTAGCGTATATTAATATGGCTGAGCGTCTTGCGAATACAGAAGACGAACGATATATGACCTATTATAACAGGAGTGTAATTTTCTTTAATCGTCAAGATTTTCGTTCTGCAAAAGAAGCCGCACAAAAAGCTAAAGATATAAAAAATAATTCTGATATCCAAGATTTAATCAATGAAATTGACGAAATGCTAAAATAGAATTGTGTTGGTCAATCCTATTTTAGCTAAACTTTGTAATATTTTGCTTTTACATTTTTCTAGAAATAACGAGAGCATTTGAAAGAGCAATTCCTCCTGTTTGCGGCGGTTTGTTAACTATTTGTCCGTTTACATACATGACTGTTGAACCTCCGCCGTCTAAATTTATTGCATTCACACACCCCAACGACTTCATCAAATTTGCCAATTCTGTCAGTGTCATTCCGATAGAACTTCCTTCTCTACCGTCAGCCGTAACGATTATCAAATTGTTATCCGCTGTATATCCGATAGCGGTTCTCGGGTTTCTGCCGCCGATAGCCAGTAATTTTTCTTCCGCAATATCTACATAAACATTTCCGTTTCTTACCAGATATGGCCCTCCGCTAATAATGTGTTTTACGTTCTCCCATTTAGGGTTTGTACCTATCTTCATTTCAATTTCTTCAGCCCCAAAAAGTTTCCCAAGTTCTGATTTCGGCCCGACTAAAACATATCCGTCTTCAGGAATAGAAAGGGGATTGGCGGAGGCTGCCAGAATTTTGTTGCCTTTAATTTGCAATTGTACACCATAACGTGGTGAAGCGGGAGCGTATTTCCCCCAATCCCTTGTGTATGCTAATACGTATGAGGATAACATTCTTGGTTGGTTAATATTATCAATTTTTATTGTTTGTTTGTTGCCGGTTATGCTTCCTTCAAATCTTACTCTGCCAACATCAAATCCGTCTTCAAAAATTCCTAGTGCGACCCTGTCATATATTGGCCCTGTGTACATTTTCCCGTCAATCATAAGAGTTCCTAAAGGTACTCCTGTTTGAGGTTTAAAATATCCGCCGTTAACAGCAACAATAGAGTTTGTTCGGCCTGCAATTGTTCTTACTGTTGTTTTGTGTTGAAGCGTGTATGTAGATGCTGTTGCAGGTTTAACTTCGTAGTCGGATGCAATTTTTGGGCTCATCTCAATAACGTTAATTCTGACAGGTTTGCCGTTATAATATTTTGTCATTTTTATGTGTTTGACTCCGTCAGTGACGTTAGTTATATTCATTCCGGCATATTTTATAGCTACTTGTGTTTCAAATTTGTTTCTTACAGCTTGCGGATCAAGTTCTTCCAAAAGTTTATCTTTTACTTGAATTAAAGCAGGTGTCGTAATTGTAGAATTTGCAATCAAATCGTTTGCAAATATCGGTGTTTGCATTATCCCTCCTGCAAGAGTCAAAATAATTAAAAGGACTATCGCCGCAATAAACTCGCAGGTCTTATTCGGGATTTCTAATTGCTCTTTTTTTAATAATAGCGTATCCATGATGTCACCATAGTTTCAAAAGTAACCGGATACCTTTTTGTTTTTAGAGTGGTGTGGGGAATAACACTCGTCAGAAACCTATGAGGGCAAATAGGATATTCCTACTACTATTGTAACATATATTAACATATTTTTCAATTCCCTACAAGCCTTTAATAACAATAATTTTACAAAACTAAATAGTGACAAATGTACACTATATCTGAATTGTAGTATTTTATACACTTAATGTTTGCGGATTTATGTGACTGATTGACAAAAAAACAAATCTGTATTATTAAGAAATTATGCTAAAAGAAACTCAAGACGGTGTTATTGCAAATATAAAAATTTCTCCGAATTCTAAGAAAAATGAGATAATAAAATCGGAAGCGGAGGTAAAAATAAAAATTACCGCTCAACCTATTGATGGCAAGGCGAACAAAGCTCTTATTGAGTATTTATCTAAAGAATTTAAAATCCCTAAAACTTCAATACAAATTTTGAAGGGTGAAACTTCCAAGGAAAAAACTATATTATTTAAAACTACAGATAATGATAAAATAACAAAACTTAAAGAAATGTTATAAATGTAGCAAAAATATTTATATTTGAATTTTATAATATTGACATATATTTATAACCTAATATAATGAAACAACAAGGGAAATGTAATGACAAACAATTATTTACAAAAACATCATCACCATCATATCAACCTGAAGAGGTTGTAGAGTTGATGATGCGCTTGTAAAATTATATCAATTCTTTAAAACGACTTCTTCAGGATAAAAGAGAAGTCGTTTTTATGACTTAAAACCCCAAGCGTAAATTATAGAGTCAGCAAAAGAATTGAGGAATTTAATTATGACAGTAGCAAATATAATCTCCGCAATCGGAAATAACAGAAGCATTTATCCATTACTTTTAAGGGACTGTGGCATTGAAGTTCCTTCAAAGATTTATGTAACGCGAAAAGAAAATCTTAAAGAGTCTAAGGTAAAAGCGAATGATGCAACTCGTGAAAAATTTATAGATGAGTATGCAACTTCTGCTGTTTGGCTTGGTGGAATTCCATTAACTGAGCGTATAGCAGATAAATTTATAAAATCTAAAAAATTTAATCCTGATGTAAACATTAAACTTTTTAAAGAAGATAAATTTCAAGGTTTGAATATAAATATAGAAAAATTTAAAGATCTTGCTCCTGATGCGGTTGAAGATTTATTAAAAGTTCAAAAGAATAAAAAGTATTATGAAAAGCTTATTGCCGGTAAATTTGCGGCTGCAGTTATAATACCTACGGCTATAATGGGTTTTGTGTTGCCTAAGTTAAACTTTGCATTGACAAGAAAAATAAAAAGTAACCGTAAATCAGCTAATAACAATACAATTCTTCCTTCTCAAATTCCGTCTATGGGTAGTTTTATGGGAGGGAAAAAGGATGTAAGTTTCGGTTCTGGATTTATATCTGCAATTGCGAATTTAAAAACAGTTGATAAAATGGCGATAACAGATGGCGGGTTAACTGTTGGCAGAGTTACGACATCAAGAAACAAAGATGAGGCGTATGTAAATGCTTTCAGAATGCTTGGGTCAATGTTTTTGAATTTTATCGCTCCGATTTATATTGCGAAATTTTTGGACAAATCTGCAAATAAATTATTCGGCGTAAATGTTGATTTAGATCCTTTGATATTGGATAACAAAGACTTTATTCAGGCAATCAAAAATGATAAAATAGAATTACCAAAATCTAATTCAGCCAAAGATATTTTTGAATTTTTAGATACTAAACGTGATAGTTTATTTGTAAAATTTGCAAAAGATTGCAAGAAAGTTTTCTATTTGGAAAATGGTGTAAGAGATCCAAGAAAATACGTGGATGTTGACTCTGTTGCAAAATTCAAAAAAGAATTTGAAAGTTTTCTGGAGCAAGCAAAAAAATCAAAAAGTATTGAATCCTTTGTAAAGAAAGCAAAATATGTAAAATGTGCTAATATCTTGGCCAATATTGGTATAAGTAGTGCATTATTGGCTTTTGTGCTTCCATTGTTGCAATATCAATTCAATAAGAGTGTAACTGGTTCTTATTCGGATCCCGGATTAAGAGATTAGTTATTTTCTTGTAAATATTATTTATATAAAAATTTCTACTATACAAAAAACTAAAAATATGATATGATATTTTCAGATGTAGTATTAAATTTTTTGGAAAATATATGCAATAATTTTATTTAAATTAAAAACTGAATAAAAGCTTCGGATAGGATATATGTATCCGAAATTGCATGTATTATAAAAAAAATAGAAAAGGATAAGGTAGTAACTTTATGGAAGCACAAACCTTGTTATTGGTTATTGCAGCAATTGCGGTAATGGCATTGGCTGCTATGCTTGTTATTCAAAAAAACAAAGTTAAAAGTGCGATAGAATCTGTTGAAAAAGACAGAAAAGCACTTGATGAAAAAGAAAAAATTCTTTTTAAAGAAGCAAAAATTAAAGCTCTTGAAGAATTGCAAAATGACCGAGAAGCATTAAACGAAGAAGAAAGGGAGCGCAGACAAGAACTTTCAAGACAAGAACAAAAACTTGCAAAACGTGAAGATGCTTTAGAAGACAAAATTCAAGAGTATACTGAAAAAGATTTAGAAGTTCAACGTAAAAAAGATGAATTGTTGGAAAAAGAAGATTATTTGGCTGAACTTGTTCAAAAGCAAACCGAAGAACTCGAAAGAATTTCCGGAATGTCTTGCGAAGAAGCTAAAAATACTTTATTAGAACAATTAAAAAATGATTTAGCTCAAGAACAGATGCAGCTTATAAGAGAAAATGAAGCAAAAATAAAAGAAACATCTTTGGAAAAGGCTAAAGAAATATTATCAACAACTATGCAAAGATGTATGATAGAACAGGTTGTAGAAACGACTGTGTCAGTTGTTGCTTTGCCAAGTGATGAAATGAAAGGACGTATAATTGGCCGTGAAGGTCGTAATATAAGAGCTTTAGAAACATTAACCGGTGTAGATTTGATTATTGATGATACTCCGGAAGCTGTTGTATTATCAAGTTTTGACCCTGTAAGGCGAGAGATTGCAAAACTTGCATTGGAAAAATTGATTGTAGATGGTCGTATTCACCCTGTAAGAATTGAGGAAATGGTTGCAAAAGCTAAAGAAGAAATCGATAAAAAGATTTGGACAGAAGGTGAAAATGCCGCGTTAGAAATGGGTGTTATGGGCTTAAATAAGGAGCTTATCAAAACTTTAGGACGTTTGTATTACAGAACAAGTTACGGACAAAATGTTTTGAAACATTCACTTGAAGTTGGTCATATAGCAGGAATGCTTGCTGCAGAACTTGGTGCAAACGAAAAAATTGCAAAACGCGCCGGCTTGTTACACGATATTGGTAAAGCAGTCGATCAAACTCAAGAAGGAACTCACATTCAATTAGGTGTGGAAATTGCAACAAGATATGGCGAAAAGCCTGAAGTTATTCATGCGATTGAGGCTCACCATGATGATGTTGTTGCAAATACAATTGAAGCTGTACTTGTAAAGGTTGCTGATGCGATTTCAGCAGGCAGACCGGGTGCAAGACGTGATACTTTAGAAATATATATTAAACGTTTACAAAAGATAGAAGAAATAGTAAATAGCTATGAAGGTATAAAACAGTCATTTGCAGTTCAAGCAGGTCGTGAAGTTAGAATTATTGTTCAGGCTGAAATGTTTGATGATTTAGCATCAGGCAAGTTGGCCAGAGATGTTGCAAAACGTATTGAAGATGAGCTTGATTATCCTGGACAAATCAGGGTTACTGTTGTTAGAGAATTCAGAGCAACAGAAATTGCAAAATAACACAAAACACTAGGGCAATATAGCATGAGTGACACAATAAAAATTATATTTTTTGGTGATATCGTAGGCAAACCGGGAAGGTTTGCCTTGCGGGATTTTTTGTCCGAAAATCGTGCAAAATATGATTTTGTTGTTGCTAATGTAGAAAATGCCTCTCATGGTTTCGGTTTGACTGAAAAGAATTATAATGATTTTATCGAATATGGTGTTAATGCAATGACTAGCGGTAACCATATTTGGGATAAAAAAGAAATTTTTAATTACATAGAGAATGCGTCTTGCCTAATAAGACCGCTTAATTATCCAAAAGATACTCCGGGTGTTGGGTATAGGATAATTGATTGTGACAAATTTAAAGTCGGAGTAATAAATGTATTAGGCCGTGTATTTATGAATATTATCGATTCTCCTTGGGATATGATAAAAGACGTCATAAATGAAATAAAAAAAGAAACGCCTATTGTTATTCTGGATTTCCATGCGGAAGCTACTGCGGAAAAAATTTGTTTTGGTAAATATTGTTCGGATTTAGGATTAAGTGCATTTTTTGGTACCCATACTCATGTTCAGACGGCAGATGAATCTATAATTGCTGGTATGGCATATATTTCGGATGTCGGCTTTTGCGGCGCGAGTGATGGTGTTATAGGAATGGATTATAACACCTCTTTGTCTCGTTTTTTAACTGCTTTGCCTGAAAGGTATGAAGTTGCAGAAGGTGAAATTACCCAGATTAATGCCCTTGAGGTTGATATTGATATTAATACCGGGAAAGCCTTAAATGTAAAAAGAGTTTTATGTAGTAATAGTAAAGTAGAAGGAAGTGGAGATGAAGACTGATTTACATATTCACACATATTTCTCTGACGGAGTTTTTTCTCCGGAAAAGATTGTGGACAGTGCAATTGATGTCGGGCTCGGTGCAATCGCAATTACCGACCACGACAATGTTCTTGCGTATGATGTTGCACAAAAATATATTAAAGAAAAGCAGTTATCTGATAAGATTGAGGTAATTCGCGGTATTGAAGTAAATACTTTGTATAAGGATTATGAAGTCCATATTTTAGGATATTTTATGAACCCTGAAAATTCAGATTTCCAAAATTTAATAAAAGTACAGCAACAAGCAAGAATAAAGCAAACAAAAGAGATATTGCATTTGTTGAATAAAAAAGAAGGCATAAAAATTAAATTTGATGATATTAAAAAGCTTGTTGCTACAGGAGGCAGTATTGGTCGTCCTCATATTGCAAGGGCAATTACATCTGCAGGCGGAACAACCAATGTAATGGATGCTTATGCAAAATATATTCATTTGGATTCCCCTGTATTTGTCCAAAGAAAAACTGTTTCACCTCATGATGCGGTTGAAATTATTTACGATGCCGGTGGAATTCCTGTTATTGCGCATCCCCATGATTTGGAAAATATTGCAGAAGGCTTAATTAAAGATTTGATGAATTATGGGCTAAGAGGTATAGAGGCATATCATAGAAAACATTCTCCGGCAATGGTGGAATATTTTTCTACAATGGCAGAAAATTTGGGTCTAATTGTGACTGGAGGTTCCGACTTCCACGCGCCTAATGTCATAAACGGCCAGATAGTTTTAGGTAAAAATTTTGTGCCTGAGTGGGTTTATGAAAAGTTACTTGAAGAAAAAAGACGCATAGATATGGCTTCAATTTCGTAATTATGTGATTATATATGAAAAAACGTTTTTGGAAAATTGAATATTCATACACTTTATTAGTAATATTTGCCGTATTATTATTTATGTTGCCGACTTCATTTTCTTCAAAAAATGCAAGATATATTTCGCGTTGGAATGAAGTTTATAACAAATTAGATTATCTTTTTACCGCAATGAGTGCTCAAGCTGATTCGGATATTGTTTTGGGGCTAAAAAAGACTAAAACTCCGGAAACAAGAGAAATTATTATGATGCATTTGGCAAAAACATATTTAGAATTGGATGAAGTAAAAAATATTCATAAAAGATATTCTCCGAGCTATATGAATGGTATTAAAGTAAATCCTAAAGACGAGTATGCTTTCGAATCTTATTATGTTCATTCAAGCGGTGCCATTGTTGGGTTGAAAGATTTAGAAAATAATGATGACAGAAGCCCCGGGTTAGTGATGTCTGTTGATGTAAACGGGATTAAGGGGCCTAATGCTTGGGGAAAAGATATTTATGGAATAAATATCTTTCAGGATGGGAAAATTACTCCGTTAGGTTATGGAAAATCTGTTGAATTTTTGAAAAAAGATTGTTCTTCTCAAGGTTCCGGAGTATCGTGTTCTCATTATTATAGAATAGGCGGAAATTTCAATGAGTAAAATTAAAAATATATGTGTATTTGCGTCTTCAAGCAATTTTTTAGCTGAATGTTTTTATGATGATGCCAGAGATTTGGGGAAATTAATAGGAAGTAACGGATACAATATTGTTTATGGCGGCAGTACTCTGGGTATGATGTGGGCTTGCGCGAGTGAAGTAAAAAATAACGGGGGCAAAATATATGGTGTAATGCCTCAAAGATTAGTTGATATGGGCTGTCGAACTGACAACTGCGATGAATTCCATCTGGCACAAGGGATGCGTGATAGGAAACAAAAAATGGATGATATTTCTGATGCTATTATTGCGCTTGCCGGTGGTTTTGGAACTTTAGAAGAACTTGCGGAAATGATTGTGCAAAAACAGCTTGGGTATAATAAAAAACCGATTGTTATTTTGAATACAGACGGATTTTATGATAATCTTTTAAGGTTTTTTGATAATGTTATTTCAGAAAAATTTGCGAATAAGATTGCAAAGGATTTATTTTATGTAGCCCAAACACCTCAAGATGCAATAGATTATATAAATACATATGTTGAACCTGAATTTACCCCTTCAAAACACGAAATTTATTCAAGGGGCTAAATATTTAATTTTGTAAAGAACTTATTGTCCTATTGCCATAATGCCTTATTACCTTTCTTGTTTGTGCTAGAATTAGTTTAACAGATACAAGGAGAGAAAAATGGTTGAACAAGAATTAAGAGATAAATACGAAGTTGTTATAGGGCTTGAAGTTCACGCGCAATTAAAGACCAAATCAAAGATATTTGCGCCTGATAAAAACGAATTCGGGCAAGAACCTAACAGTTTGACAAGTCCGATTACTTTGGGTATGCCAGGGGTATTACCTGTTTTAAATAAAGAAGTTGTTAATATGGGGATTTTAACAGGTTTGGCTCTCAATTGTGAAATTCCTGCAAGATGCAAATTTGACAGAAAACAGTATTTTTATCCTGATTTGCCGAAAGGTTATCAGATTTCTCAATATGATGAACCAATTTGTGTAAATGGTCATATAGATATTAATGGTAAAAGAATCGGTATTACTCGTGCACACTTGGAAGAAGATGCAGGAAAGCTTGTCCATGCAGGTGCAAATGGTTTAGCCGGATCTCTTTATTCTTTGGTAGACTTGAATAGAGCGGGTACTCCGTTATTGGAAATTGTATCCGAGCCTGATATGCGCAGTCCTCAAGAAGCAAGAGCTTATATGGAAGAACTTCGCGATATTGTTCGCTACGCAGGTGTTTGCGATGGGAACTTGGAAGAAGGGTCTATGAGATGTGATGCGAATATCTCAATTATGCCTAAAGGATCAAAAGAATTCGGTACCCGTGCTGAAATTAAAAATATTAACTCTTTCTCAGCATTAGAAAGAGCTTTAGAATATGAAATTGACAGACAAATCGAAATTGTTGAAGATGGCGGTGAAGTCGTTCAAGAAACAAGACTTTGGAACGATGATACGCGTGAGACTAAATCAATGAGAAGCAAAGAGGACGCTAATGATTACCGTTATTTCCCTGAACCGGATTTAATGCCATTAGAAATTTCTCGTGAATGGGTTGAAAAAATCAGAGCCACAATGCCTGAACTACCTAACCAAAAACGTGCAAGATACCAAAGCCTTGGCTTAAGCGAATACGATGCAAATGTAGTTGTTTCTCAAATGGATTTGGCTATGTTCTTTGATAAAGTTATAGAATTGGGTGCAAATCCTAAAACGGCAGTAAACTTCTTAACAGGCGAGATTGCAGCTTACTTGAAAGAAAATCACGTTGAACTAGGAGAAACAAAACTAACACCTGAAAATTTGGCAGAACTTATTCATATGATTGAAAAAGGGACGATTTCAAATAATATCGGTAAACAAATTCTTGTAGAAGATATGATTACAAAAGGTGAAAAGGCCTCTGATATTGTTGAAAGAAAAGGTTTGAGCCAAATATCTGATGAGGGCGCAATCAAGGATATGGTTAAAAAGATTGTAGAAGCTCACCCTGCTGAAGTTGAATCATACAGAAACGGCCGAACAAATCTTTTAGGTTTCTTTGTTGGTCAAGTTATGAAAGAAACTAAAGGCAGAGCGAACCCTCAAACTGTTAACAAATTTGTAAGAGAATTTTTGGAGGGATAAAAATCACCAAATTCCTCGTATTTTGGTGATACTAGACTTATGTTTTTATTCAGCCGTAAACAAACATCCATGGAAAAGGAAATTTTTGAACAACAAAGTATTGTTCAAGGGATTTTGGATGCATATGTTCAAGATGGCAATATAAATATAGATGTACCATCGGGTATAAATGATGTAGTTTTTGTGGCAAGCGGATCTTCTTATCATTGTGCCCGATATGCTGCTGAACTGCTCGGAATGATTGCGCATATTGATGCCAGAGCTATATACTCAAGCGAATTTTTATTAAAATACGCATTTGAAGATTCAAAAGATGTTTTGTATGTTTTTATTACCCAGTCCGGAGAAACCACTGATACTAATAGTGCTCTTGAAAAAGCAAAAGAGTTTGGGGTAAAGACTTTATGCATTACTAATAGAGAAGATTCTACGATTTGGAATTCATCTCAATACAAAATATCTTGTCTTGCCGGTGAAGAAGCCAGCATTGCAGCAACAAAATCTTTGACATCCCAACTTTTATGTGCGGCTTTGTTAGTTCTAAAACTTGCGCAAAATAAAGGCTTTGATATCTCTCATTATATAAGAGATTTAAACGATATATCTGATGTGATAGCACAGGCTTATGAATTACATCCAAAGATAAAAGATTTTGCAAAGTTTGTTTCAAAGTATAAAAATATTGTTATCGCCGCTGACGGTGCTTCGTATGCACTTGCGAAAGAAGCGTCATTAAAGATTAAAGAAACATCATATATTAATACTTGCTCTTACATTTTGGGCGAATTTATGCATGGGCATGTTGCGTTGTTGAATAATAAAAGAAGTTTATTAATTTATATCTTAAATGATGAAATTTCTTATAATGCTATAAAGAATTTAAATAAAATTAAAGAGAATTATAATCCTCCAATATGTATTATCGGTGATAGGACAAATCAAGTTAAGTCTGCATACAATATAAATATTGATTGTACAAAACCTATAATTAAAACATTTGGATTACTTGTAATTATTCAATTGCTGGCTCTTGAGACAGCGTTGAAACTTGGACGCAATGTTGATAAACCTCATGGTCTGAATAAAGTTGTGAAATAATTAAATTTTCATGCCGCTATTTTTGTTAAAATCACGAGTTTTATATATAATTTGCGTACTTTCTCTTCGACTGTTATCCCTGAAACTATGGATAACCCCTCCGCCATTAGGGAAAAGTCTGTTATATGAGACAGGGGTATTTTTATCTTTGAAGGTTGATATAGTTAAAAATGATTGAAAACGTTTTATGTTGTCTTTTAGGTGGTGGCATATATATTCTTTTTTAATACCTGCAAGTTGTCCGATATATGAGTTGTAATATGGATCTTTCGAATTTTCTTTTGATAAAATTCGTTGTACCGAAAATCCTATTGGTGTTTTTTGTATATGAATGAGATCTCCTTCTTTAGTGTTGTATATTCTTTCGCCAGGCTTTTTAGAAAGGTCTTCTCCAATTGCTCCCATTCTCTTTTTTACGCTGTTTAGCCCGCTTTGCAATGTCATTAATTTAATACCGCATTCTCTTAAAATTTTTACAAAAATATTCATGATTACCCCCAAATAAACACTTTTCTATATTAAAATACAACAAAAATTTTTTTGCTAGTATTATTAAAAAAAATAACGACTCCTATACAGGAGCCGTTATTTTTTGTTTGTTATAAAAATTATAACTTAGAAGCAACCATCAAAGTTGTTTCAGCAAGTCTTGTAGAATAACCCATTTCGTTATCATACCAAGAAATAATTTTAACTTGGTTGCCACCCATTACACGAGTTAACAAACCATCAACTGTTGAAGATTGAGAAGTTCCAACATAATCAGAAGAAACCAAAGGTTCATCTGTATAGCATAGAACGTGTCCGTCAGCGCCAGCTTTCAATGCAGCGTTAACTTCTTCAACTGTAACGTCTTTACCTACTTCAAATACAACGTCAACTAATGAAACGTCAGGAGTAGGAACTCTCATTGCGAAACCGTCCAATTTACCTTTCAATTGAGGCAATACTAATGCAACAGCTTTAGCAGCACCAGTTTTTGTAGGAACGATGTTCAAAGCACCAGCTCTAGCTCTACGAGGATCTTTGTGGCCAGCGTCTAAAATTCTTTGGTCACCTGTATAAGAGTGAACTGTTGTCATCAAACCTTTAACGATACCGAATTTTTCATCGATAACTTTAGCTACTGGAGCTAAGCAGTTTGTAGTACAAGATGCCATAGAAATTACGTTGTGATTAGCAGGATCATATTCTTTATCGTTTACACCTAAAACGATAGTTTTGTCTTCGTTAGTTGCAGGTGCAGAGATGATAACTTTTTTAGCTCCTGCTGTGATGTGAGCTTTTGCTTTTTCTGCATCTGTGAAGAAACCTGTTGATTCAACAACAACTTCAACACCTAAATCTCTCCAAGGTAATTGAGCAGGATCTTTTTCTGCGAAGAATTTGATTTTCTTACCGTTAACGATAATACCTTCTTCGTATGCTTCTACACTGCCGTCAAATTTACCCATAACTGAATCATATTTGAAAAGTCTTGCAGCATCTTCAGGTTTTAAACCAGGGTCATTGATTGCTACATAATTGATTTTTTCAAAAATACCTTCTCTGATTGCGGCTCTCAATGTATTTCTACCGATTCTGCCGAATCCGTTAATTGCTACGTTTACCATAATTTTTTACTCCTTCTTATGTGTAACATAATCTACTACTATAACATGTCGATAGTAGCATTAACAAAAAAACTAATCAAGTGGAGCATAGCTTTGAAAAATTAAGAAATAATTAAATTTATAAATAATTTTTTCTTATATAGGCGAAATGTTCTTTCAGTTTGGAATAATTTTCTTCAGTAATTAGTACTCCTCTGATTTTTGAGGCATTTTTAAAGTCGCTAATATAAAACGGGTAAAATTTTCTGAAAAATTTTATTGCAACGATTTCTCTCTTTTGCTCAATTTCTTTTGCTAAGTGATGTTCCATAATATCGAGTTTTTGCTCAAGAGTGGGTGGCGGCAATTTTTCTCCGGTTTCAAAATAATGCTCTATTCTATATAAAAGTGTAGGATCTCCGAGTACTCCTCGTCCGATTGCAACGCCGTCAGCGCCGCTAATTTCAAGGCATTTTATAGCATCATCAATTGTATTAATATCACCATTTGCAAAAACCGGAATATCAACATTATTTTTTAAATCTTTAATTCTCGCCCAGTCTGCTTTTCCTGAGTACATTTGAGAACGTGTTCTTGCATGAAGTGTTATAAATTCTGCCCCTGCTTCCTGCATTTTTTGACCGTATTCAACAAAATTCATCTCTGATGCTGTGTAACCAAGTCGAAATTTGACACTTACAGGTTTTGTTGTTCCTTCTCTAACGGCTTGTACAATGTCATATGCAAGTTCAGGTTCTCTCATTAGAGCAGAACCATCATGGCCGCATACAACTTTTTTTACCGGACAACCCATATTAATATCAATAATATCTGCGTATTGTGATAATCTTTCTGCGGCATCTTTCATCATAAAAGGTTTATGCCCGCATATTTGATAAGAAATCGGATGATGAGTTTCATCAAGTTTTATAATATCGCTTTGGTTTCTGTTTTGTGCAAGAAATTCAGAGCTTATCATCTCTGTTGTTAAAAGACAAGTTGAAGAATATTCCCTAATAATGCTTCTTAAAACATAATCAGTAATCCCTGCCATAGGTGCCAGGGATACTTTGCTTTTTAATATCTCTTGAATTCTGTTACTTTGCTGCTGTTTTGTCTTCTGCATACTTTTTCAATTCTTCGGCGCGGTCTTTAGCGTATTTTTTATAATCATCATCCGGTACGTCAGAATTGGCGTATGCAAGATAATAATTATAAGCTTCTTTATATTTTTCCATGCTGTCATAATTTGAAGCGATTATATAATTGCAGATAGCAAAATCTTTGTTCAAATTATAAGCTTTTATTAAATCATTTATAGATTCTTGCTTTTTACCCTTTGTATCGTATATCATCCCTCTATAATATAAGGCATAAGCATTTTCAGGTTCTTTGGACAGGACATTATTAAAATCTTTCAAGCTGTCATCAAGATTGTTTGCTTCATATTTATTTATAGCTTCATTTAGAAGATTAGATGTTTCCATTTCTTCTATAGATTTAAGGTATTCAATTGCCTGAGTATTATTTTTATCAAAGGCTATTGCTTTCTTTAGGTAATCCTTTGCGCTGACGTAGTTTTCTTGTTCTCCATATAAAGAAGCTATGTAGAATGCGATATTTGAATCAACAGGTTTTAGAGAAAGTGCTTTTTTATAGTATTCAATAGCATTTTCTTTATCTCCAAGCTGCTGATATGCGCTTGCAACGGTAAGCATTGTGTCTGCTGTTGGAGGGGTAATTTCTAAATAAGCAGAAATAGCGTTTTTATAATCTTGATTTTTATAGTATTCTGCGGCTTTAGCAAGTTTTGTGTCTGTTTGCATATCTTTTATGTTTTTAAGTGCATCTTTAATAGATTTATTATTTGAGAATTTAGAGTTTGCGGAATTAAGAGTTGAAATAGCTGATTCATAATCTTTGCCTTGGGCTTGTGCAAGTGCTAAGTTAACAAACATTTCTGCATCTGCATTTGAATCCGCAAGAGTTATAGCTTCGTGATACATTGCAATTGCATCTGTAACTTTGCCGTCTTTGTGCAATTCTATTGCATAATCGTAGATTATATTTTCAGGATTGTTTTGGGCAAAGTTGGTTTTTACATATTGAACAAAAGCTGCAGGAGTGGATTCTTTTTTGATATTTGCAAGCATAAGTTCTTTAATCTCTTGGTTGTCTGGATCAAGCATCAAAACTTTTTTATAGCCTTCATCTGCAATTTTCTTATCTCCAAGCTTGTCGTAGCATTGAGCTCTGTACAATATTGCCCTTACATTATCAGGGTACAATATAAGCACGGTTTCGTATGCTTTTATAGCTGTTTTATAGTCCTCTTTTTGTTGGTAAAGTGTACCAACATTAATTCTTGTAGTGATATTTGAAGGATCTAAAGATTCAGCCTGCTTATAATATGTTAATGCTTCGTCAAGTCTATTTTCTTTTTGAAGAACGGCACCCATATTTGCGTTCAAATTAGCATTTTTAGAGTTATTTTCGAGTTTCTTTTGAAAAGTCCGTTCCAGCGTATATAATATTTCTTTATCATTTCTGTTGGCACGGTCTAGGATATAGCTGTATTCTGAAATTGCACTATCTTCTTCGCCGTTAGCATCTAAACTTTTTGCGTATGTTAGTCTTAAATTTAGGTCTTGAGGTGCAACAGCAACCGCTTTTTTGTAATATTCCGCTGCTTTTGGTTTATTCCCTAAAAGATTCATAATGTCACCAATCTGGCGGAAGCTGTCTTTTTGTAGATTTTTTGCCCCGAGAGCTTGATTAAATTCGTATGCTGCAGCAGGGAAATTCCCCTCTGCTCTTAGTTGTTTCGCTGTTTCATATCTATTTTGAAAGCCCCTGTCATATTTTAAAACATCCAAGCAAACACTTAAGTTGTTGGTTACTTGTGAGATAACCTGTGAAGAATTTCTTACAGCTTCAGCTCCGGGGTAATATTTTAGATAAAATAAAGCACTTCTGTAATCATCTGCGGCTTTCCCCCAGGATTTGTCCTTATTTGCGTATTCCATGCCTCTTGCAAGGTATGCGTTGACTAATCCTATTCTTGCGGAAGTATCCATATAGTTAATTCTTAATGCACTGCGAAATTCGTTTATTGCTCCTGAATATTGGTACTGAGCGAGATAATTTTGACCTAAATCGAAGTGTTCTCTGAAATCTGCATATGCAAATCCGCTTATTGTAAAAGTAAGTAATACTGCTGCAGAAATTGTAGTTAAGGCTTTCTTCATGGTTGCTCCCTTCATTATTGCATATTTTATAACAATAATGATTTTCTGTATATACACATGAAGGTTAATTGTAAATTTATGTATATAAACTAAAAGAGTAAGCCTTTATCGACTTACTCTTTTATAAAGCCCGAACTTTAATGCTAAATATCAAAGCTGCTGATAGAAATAAAGTTCAAACATTCATCAAACAAGTCTTGGATGGGTTTACACATATCCACATCTGATGAATCCATTTTACAACCCCTTGCTTCAACAATAGCATTTGTCTCTTTAATCATTCTTAATACTCCTTATGTAATTTTTCCGGCTAAATTATTGTTCGCTTGTAGTATATATATCGGATATATTTTTTATTTCTTTAATCCGAATTTTTTATTTTTTTATTTAGCTCGTCTGAAAGCGTTGTAAAATATAAGAAAATTCGCCTTTACAAAAGTTAATAATTTTATAAAATATATGTATACTCGTTTTTTAGTTTTTGTGGTAAAATAATATCCATAATGAAACAACATAGGAGATAGGACAATAATTAACAGTAATTCTAAATCAAAGGACAAAAATATTTTAAATGAGTATATTCGAGCAAAAGAAGTTAGATTAATTGATGAAAATGGCGAAAATCACGGTGTAGTACCAACTTCAAAAGCATTGCAAATGGCAGAGGATGCAGATTTAGATTTAGTATTAATCAGTCCTAATCAAGTTCCACCTGTTGCTAAGATTTTAGACTACGGCAAATATAAATATGAATTGGCTAAAAAAGCAAAAGAAGCTAAGAAAAAACAACATGTTGTTGAAATAAAAGAAGTTAAAATGCGCTATAAAATAGATGTTCATGACTATGAAGTAAGACTTAAAAGTACGAAGAAATTTATTTCTCAAGGAAATAAAGTAAAAGTGGTTGTCATGCTTAGAGGTCGTGAAATGCAGCATTCAAATTTGGCTTTTGATTTGGCAAACAGGTTTATTGCCGATTTGGAAAGTGACCCGATTCAATTGGAGAAGAAACCTCAATTGGAAGGCAGAAACGTTACGTTCTACCTTGCTCCTCAGGCTTCATAATCTTTGTTCTTGACTTTCAATCTTGAATGTGTAATATGGATTTATAGCCCTAGGGCTTTAAACTGAATATAATACGCCGCAATAGCTCAGTTGGTAGAGCAAGGGACTGAAAATCCCTGTGTCCTTGGTTCAATTCCGAGTTGCGGCATATTTTTTTGCCCTTATATAGCAAAGGTTTTAGGCAATACAGGGATTTTATATTTTTGCATTTAAAATTAAAATGGTACAAATTTGGTACAATAAAAAAATAAAAACCTATAAAAAGGATAAAAGTTTTTGCCTATTTCCATGCCTGCAATATTACGGTTATAAGCAATAAAAAAAGAGGGTATATTCCCCCTTATGCTTGAATATTATTTATATTTTCTTTTATTGCTTTCATTCTTTCGCAAATACATTCAAGCCTTTTGTTAATTTCGTGTATTTCTTGATTGTTTTCGATATTTTGCTCTCTTTCAGTTTTGAGCATAAAATTCAATGTTACGAGAGGATATTTTTCCCCGAGTTCTAATAATTTTAAAATACTGTCTTTGCTTGTTTCTGTCATTTTAAATACTCCTATATTGATGATTACATAACAATTATGGCATATTTTGATATCGCAAAAGTACGTAATTTTAGGCAAAAAGTCCGTAATTTTTTAGAAATATTTATGATATAATCCGCACTTTATTTTATAAGCCGATTGCTAAAAATCTTACTATTAAAGATATGAGAGGGAAAACGGCAAACAAAAAGCGAATAAGGTATAAAATCCCGACATATAAAAAGGTTTATTCTGTTTATCAGTATCACCGCAATAAATATTCAAGCATATTTAAGAAAATTCAAGCCCTTGCCCTGAAATATAATGAAAACATTTTTTATAAAACGAATCCTTACAGGGTTTTAGATTTATGCTATAAGCGAGATAATCAAGGCAAATTGCAACATTTAGGGGATGAAAAACAGATATTCAGATATAAAGCCCTTGAAAGTGTCTTAAATGAAATTGCCGATTATATTCTAATTGCTTATGAAATTATGCCTTGCCCTGATGTTTTACGATATTTATTCAACCGAACTCATTTAATAATTTATAAGGATGAAAACCAAGCCGAATTACTTGAAACAATAGGAAAGCCGATAACAATAAGATTAAAAACGCATATAACACTTTTAAAATGCTTGCATACAGGCATGGAAATTGAAAATGCCGTAAAAATAGCAAGGGAAAAATGTAATGTTGATTTCATAAAATCTTAAAATGTATTTATGGAGGATTTATGCCGAATATCAAAAATTTAAAATCGAACTCCGAGCGAACTCCGAAACAAAGGAAAGAACTTGCAAAAAAGGCGGGTATAATATCAGGGGAAAAACGTCGAGAGAGAAGAAAACTCAAAGATGAATTATTGATTTTACTATCAGAAAATGACACTCAAAAGAGAATTAGCGTTGCGCTTATACAAAAGGCATTACAAGGGGATGTAAAAGCATTTGTAACCATAAGAGATACAATAAATGAAGCCCCTGCGCAAAAGATTGAAATATCAGAAAATGAACTTATTGAAAACGGCTTAAAGAAAATCAAGGCAATGTTTCCCGATTATGAAAGCGAGGTTTATAATGTCTAAAGTAGGCAAAAATAGACAAAAAACAGGCGGTAGGCAAAAGGGTACACCGAATAAAAAAACAAAAGAACTTATTGAAATTTTAGGGGCTTTCAATCCTGTTGAAAAACTCAAAGATATATTTGCAAATACTAAAGATGATTGCTTAAAAGCAAAAATATGCCTTGATTTATTGAAATATATCTATCCTCAAAGGAAAGCAATAGACTTTCAAGCAAGCGAAAATAACGGATTTACAGTAATTGTTCAGGATGAAAAAACGAAAAAAATGCTTGATGAACTATAAGGAATTGAATAAATGACACTGACACCAAAACAAGAAAAATTTTGCCAAGAATACATAAAATGCGGGAATCAGTCTATGGCTTACCGAATTGCCTATAATACCGATAAAATGAAGCCCGAAACAATAAATACAAAGGCTTATGAACTTATGCAAAACGGTAATATTACGGATAGGATTTCAGAATTAAATAAGCAAATTGAAAATGATAATATTGCTACGGCAAAAGAAATACAAACAATACTCACACAAATTTTAAGAGGGAATATATGCGAGCAAGTTCCTTTAGTCATAGGAAAAGAGATTATAAATGCAACAAAGAAAACCACTCCGAGAGATAGAATAAAATCCGCTGATTTACTCTCAAAAATGCGGGGTTATTACAATATATCTGTTAATGTACAAGAACAAATTAAGATTATTGATGATATATAAAAGAGGTATTTCATACAATATAAAAAGCCCTATTTTGAAAGTTTGTTACTTCTTATGTGGATTTATACCTCTTATATATAAAACTCTTAAATTTGAGCATTATTTTTGTATAATTATCAAGTTTTTGCTTTAGTTTGTTGAATTTTAACCGCAAAAAGCGTATGTCCTAAACCAATGAACAATATGCTAAAATAGCATATTAATAGCACTAAAGTAGTGATAAAATAGTGTTAGCCCTTAATCAAAATATCGCAAAATGTTTTCTATAATTCAAAAGATTATTTCTTAACTTACTTTTTCTTTCATCAGATAATTTGCTTTTGTAGGTTTGGGAATCAAACTCAATTCCTAAACTCTTACAACATTCTTTGCAATACTTCCATTTAGGAGGGATTGTTTTAGCATTAGTAATATCTAAATCAGTCCAAGCATTATTACACTTTTTATTTTTACAATAATGTACTACATAAGACATTGTTTTTACCTCCCTTATATGTTGTTTTACTGTTATCTAATATTGTGGATATTTCTATTTCTATTTGCATTTTTATTTCTTCTTTCATTTCTATTTCTATTTTCCATATGAAAAACATATGAAATTCATATGAAAAACATATGTTATTTATTCTTTGTTTTTCCTTTTCTGTTTTTTCTGCGACTTTCCGCATATGCTTTGCGTTTTATGATGATTTCTTCAAGCCATTCACTATATATGCAATCATTTTCATCAATCGCAAAAAGGTTTAAAACATCATCACTTATGCCCGATTGATTAAACTGCAGGCTTAATGTCTTTTGGTCTAAATGCCCCCTTTGATGTTGGAGGGATAAGAGGGTTATATATTCCCCTCTTTCCTCCATTGTTAAGGATGTGCATTGAGCAAGAAAATCGCTTGTATAAAACAATATAGCGGGGTCTTTACTCATTGTTTATCCCCCTTTTGTAATGCTTTTTCAATGGTTTTTCTTAAATAGTCTTTCCGTTTAAGGCATTTATCTTTATGCGTTTGGTCTTTTTGCATAAAATAGGGGCTATTTAAGAAATATTCTTTTATTAAGCCATAATCTTTAAACCAATGAGCAAGTTTTGAGCAAAATCCTAAATCGTTTGCACTTTCATCATTTATAGGTCTTATGCCGTTGTAATATTTTTGCAAAGGTTCATCAACACTTAAAGCAAATTGAAAATGCTCTTTATAGCCCTGTAATTGTTTTTCTGAAAATATCTTTTTTATAGGTTCTTGTAATGTTTCTGTTTTACATTCTATTTTTGAAAAATACTTATCATAAACAGTATCGCAAGCATTTTGCCTATGCATTATGCCTTTATCATTTATGATATTCCCTGATAAAGTAAAATAATGGTCTTTATCGTACATTTCAAGACATTTACACCATTTTAGATTATTGTTTTTGCATACATTCCCTTTTTTATGAGCATAGAATAAAATATGAATCCCCTTGCCGTTAATTGATATTTCTGTATAACTATCAATTATATTTATAATTTCCAATGCTTCAGGGGTAATATTGCCGTTTTCGTCAATACATTCATCAATATCAATCCCGCATAAATGCCCTTTATTTGTATCAGTAAAAACAATTCCGACACCTTTATATAGTTTGCATTTTTTGGAATAAGATAATGCTTGTTCTAAACTTCCCCAAGTGTTTGGATTATTTGTTTTTGCATAACCAAAGGCAAAAGGCAAACAAGGGGCTTTTTTTGAGTTGAAACAAACAAATATTTTTTGCTCTTTAAATACATCCTCAATTATCTTTATTCCCTTGTTTATCGTTTCTTTTTCTGCTATAATTTTGTTAGAAATAGTAATGCTCTCATTATTGAGGGCTTTTTGTTTTTCTGACATATTTTCCTCTCTTTCCTTACTTGTTGTTTTGTTCTTCTAACCATTTAAAAAATTCTGCGACTTTTACATAAATCCTGCCACCTATACGCCTTATGCATTTGTCTATTCCATATTTGTTATGGAATATCATTTGCCTAAAGGAATTTAAGCGAGGATATTCAAAATAATTGTTCCATTCACTAACCAAGACTAAATCCATATTTTGAATTGTCTGCGGTAGTTTTGCATTTTGTAATTCTGCATACATAAAAAATTCCTCCGTTTTGTCTTACTACTTATAAAAGGGTTTTAACCTTTTATATTTTGTAGTATAGAGTTTTACAAAACGGGCACGATTTTAGAATTTTGTAGGTGTATATAAAATATGCCTAAAATAGACAATATAAATGCGTTTTGCGTATTTATATTGCAAAACAAAAAGTTCTAATATCCCAAAATTATTATAATATCAATCAATTTTATTATTTTTGTAGTCTATTTTTTTATATTTGCGGTATGGGTTTTTATGTAATAACTTGATTTCTTTAATCGTATTTATTCTGTATATATTTTCCTTGCCCTCAAATTGCATATCGTAAGTATCAATATAATCGTATAATACCTGTCCTTTTATTCTCTTTGTTAGCACAGGACTATAATCTTCTTTATAAGCGTTTATTATTGTCGTTAATAAAGCATTTAAATCTTCTTTAATAAAAGATGTTTCGGATACAATTTCTTTATTTATAACATAACTAAAGATTTTTTGAGCAATTACAGGCAAATCATTATTAGAATCAAGTAATTTTTTTTGATATCTTTGTAATACTTTAATTCTATTTTCTTTTTTGGGTGTCGGTTTAAATATTACTCTACCGTTTTCCTTAATTTTTAACTGTTTATATTTTTTCATTATTTACCTTACTAAACATTTCATCTGTTGTACTTTGTAATAATTCAGCCGTATGCTTTTGGGTTAGATGTGAATATCTTTTAACCATTTGCATAGTTTTATGCCCTGTTACTTGCGCAATATCGAGCAAACTCCCTCCATTCATAGCAATATGGCTTGCGACTGTATGCCTTAAATCGTGGAATCTGCAATCAATACCGGCACTTTCAAGAACTTTATAAAATCTTACCCGCATATCAATTAGTTTTTTGCCGTCTTTAGTTGTAAACAGATAATCGCTTTTGATGTTACGAATCTTTTGAAATTCTTTTAACTCTTTATAAACCTTATCCGACATAGGCACACCCCTATTTTCCCCGTTTTTAGTGTTCATAAAGTAAAATTGTTTATTCTTAAAATCAATATATTGCCACCTTAATTTATGGATTTCTGAATATCTTGCCCCCGTTGATAATGCTATCAATACAAATAAATGCGTTTCCTTGTTGTAGTTTTCCCCTTTTATTTCGTAATTCAAGCAAGCATTTAACAATTTATTGATTTCATCAGGCATTAGGAATCTATCCTGTTTTGCCGTTTCCGTAAATTTGCGAACTTTCAACATAGGATTTTCTTCAATCCAGCCCCATTCTTTGCACCCGAAAGACAAAACTATTGATAAACAAGCCATATACCTGTTAGCAGTTGCCCCTGTTCTTGTTGTTCTTCCCCCTTTTGGTTTGGGGCTTGTTTCTGTAACTAATTTTTCTTTACATTCAGATAATAAAGCGGGGGTTATATTTGAAAGCAAATACATTCCTATATGTTGTTCCCACCATTCTAATTGCATTTTATATTTCTTATGGTCTGTTTCCTTGCGTTTTGGCAATTCTATTTCAATATAACGGTCTATAAGGTCATTAAGTGTATGTTTTTTTGCCTCATAGTCGTTAATATGCTTTCCCTCTTTCATTAAGGGTTCGTTCTGTCCTATCCATTTACGAGCGGATGTAATTTTATCAAAACTTGCCGTCATTGTAGGATATCCCTTTACCCTTATAACGGCTTTATATGTAATAGTTCCGTCTTTTTTAGTTCGCTTTTGAATAGTTGCCATAATGCTTTACACCTCTTTTATAATTTTTTGGTACAATTTTGGTACAGTAAATTTATAAAAATCTATAAAATTATATAAAAAAGTATAAAGGATAAAATGCTTAAAGTCAAGCAATATCAAGAAAATTCTTATTACAAGTTTTTATAAGGTTTTATAAAAACACCGTCTGAAAATCCCTGTGTCCTTGGTTCAATTCCGAGTTGCGGCATATTTTTTTGTCCTTATATAGCAAAGGTTTTAGGCAATACAGGTGCCTTTTTTCAGGACATTTGGTCGGAAGTTTTTCATGTCATTGCGAGGGCGAAAGCCCGAAGCAATCCAGCTTTTGCTGATTTATTAAGGTCGGAAATATGTTGAGTTAAAATGTCCGAAAAGTCCGATTTTGGTAACTAAAATGTCCGTAAATTTGTACTTTTTGTCCCAATATTTGCACTCAAAAGTAGGGTTGACTTTAGCCAACCAAAATATGTCGGTAGACTGAAGTCTACCCTACGGGCTGAAGTCTACCCTACCTGCTACTTGATTATTCTCTCATTTTGCGATTCAAGCATCTGCCTCATATCTTGCATGTTCAAATGCTCTAAGAGGCTCGTCAGATGAGCAAACATCACGTATGGCATCCTCAATCTCACTAACATTTTTAGCATCACTTACAATAGGGATATCTTCTGATGAAACATGTTTTTCTTTAGATACACCCAAATCTATATATGCGCGCCATCCGTATGAACGTACTGTTCCCGGGACTAAATCACTACCATATGCTCTTGGAGGAAATACTACCAGTTCAGCCTTTTTGTATTCTTTATTTGCATCAATTGCTCTCGCAAGCAGAGATTTTTTTGCATCTTGTTGTGTCTCTTTTGATAAATATTCTTTTGCATCTCCACTCAATCTGAGACCAAAATATGGTTTATAACCTTGTTGAACATTACATATCTGCATATACTTCTCCTTTCTAATCTGTATAGTAGTACTAAAATCCGTAAAAAAAATTTTTGTTAGCAAGTCAAAAAATCTCTCATATCATATAGGGCATTATAACTGGATTTTAGCCATTTTAAACTCATTTTTACAATTTGTAACAGTAAGTAGTAGTAGGGTGCGATGTTTCGCACCAAATAATTTTAATTTAAAAGAGGATTAGACATCCGTCTTAATCCTCTTTTTCTTTTAAATATAGTGCTGGCAACTAGCTATCTTCCCGGGCAGTGGCCCGCCGAGTATTTTCGCCTCAATGAGTCTTTTCGACCGTGTTCGGTATGGGAACGGGAGTTTTCCTCACGATTTGTCACCAGCGATTCTGTTTTGGCTGTTACCTAAAAGGCATACAGCAAATACGCTGAAAGTTGCATAAGAAATATAAGTGAGCCTTAACTCGGATGTTGTGTCAAGCACAACCCTCTAGCAAAACGGTACTCAATCGTTTTGCTCGGCAGAGTGAGTTGCGGCACTCCCGACCTACCAAACAAAAACACCTGTTGAAGGTGTTTTTGTTTAAAAAAAATTAGCTTGATGTTCATGCAAAAATGTTTTTTTATGCAGTGACATCTATAACTGCGCATACTTGAGATAATTTTCTGGTTTGGCAATATGCTCCATTACCTTTCCCACGAGGGGTTGTATTTGCTTCGTATGTATAAACAGTATTGCCTTTTATCTCTTCTTTAAGAATTGAGAAGTGATCAGGTTTGCCATCGCCATTCCAATCTAATAATGCAATCATACCAGGTTTTCCTTCCGATTTTGATACTACTTTGCCGGCTTTTTGGGCTGCACTTAAAACTCTCGCGCAGCTTGGATAATGACATTTTTTGTACCACTCAGGAAGATTTTCTTTTCCTCCGTATGCTTGTTCTATAAAGAAACGTCCGCCGTCTGCGCACCATAATCTGTTATGGAATTCGACACCTGCGTTTTTCAAAAGTTTTTTCATTTCAGCTACACCTTTACCCATATATTTTTTGCAGGAATCTACGATTCTTTGCAACATTGAGGTGTTACTTTTTGTTGTGCCTTGGGCTTTGTTTTCGCTGTCGGATGAACTTCCTCCTGATGAACCTCCTCCGGTTATGCCTGATTTAGAAAAAAGAGATGGGAATAAAAACATTGGCGGCATAAATACCGGTCCCATAATAGGCATTGGGCAAGGTGCTGCCATATTGCAAATTGCCATATTATTCATATAATTTGTTGCTGTAAATGGTGAATAAATCATCTCTTAATTTCCCCTTATATATATAAAGTATTTCTATGAGAAATATTTGATATACAAATCTTGCATTGTAACAATTATTTACAAATAATTCCATGTGCTCAAATGCCCAATTTTCAAGGACCTTCCGCTATATTGAAATCCATTTTTACCATGATGCATTTAAAAAAAATGTGTAAATTCGTGTCTTGTTTTGTTCGAGGTTTAATTTTTATATGTAATAGAAAGTTGAAGCACTTGTTACAAAAAAAGACACCCGTGAAGGTGTCTTTTTTGTATATAGTTATAGGATTATAGCAGTTGTTCTCTAACGGAACATTTTTATAAATCCGCTCAATGTTTTGCTGTTTGATTGGTAACTTCTTTTGGCAACTTTATCTCCTGAGTTTCCTTCAACAGTTGTGAATGAACCAGTTTTTGTGTTAACGCTTGTTACTATACCTGTGTGAGATTTACCGTTACGTTTTTCAATCATTATATCTCCCGGTTTTACGTTTTTAGCGATGAATAAAGATTTTGCTTTTTCATTCATGTTTTCTGTGCGCATATATTTACCTTTGCTGATTGCTTGAGATCTTAGCGTTGATACAGCCGGTGAACCAAGCCATGTAATCCCTGCTTTTTTTAGATGGTATGTTACAAAGTCTGCACACCAACGTTCTTTTCTTCCGTTTGAAAATAATTTGTTACCCTGCTTGTCATTGTTAACTTTACCAACAAATGATAATGCTCCGTTAATAAATCCTAATGCTCCAATTGCCATAATTCAATCCCCTTTCGTTTATACTCTTTATTTCCCCGTTTGTATTTCCTATGTATATATAAAGTATTTACAAGTAAAATATTTGCCCTCTAAGGGAGAATTTATTATTGCATAGGAACGTTAAAACCTACAAACGAAGCGTGTTTGCAGGTTTTAATAGTCGTATTAATATTTCTTAATATTTTATATTTTGCGTGTTAAAAGTAGTGTTTATTGAAGAAACTGTTTGTTCTATCCTACTTACGAAATCAGGCTTTCCCATACCTCTTCAGGTAATTTGCCTTTGTTTTCTTTTATAAGGGCATATATTTTTTTGTAGGTTACTACGTTTTTATTTTTACCCATAAGGTAGTCATACGCATCGCCCTTACCTTTTGCTGTAAACATTTCTCTATTCGCGGCTTCTGCTTCGACTCCTTCTTTCAAGGCTTTTATCCATTCTCTTTGGAATTTTGCAAGGCTCTTTTCGGCTTTTGTAACCGCAGCTTGGGCTTTTTTGTCGTCTTTATTTTTATTTGCGGTTTTTTGCAGTTTCGCTAATTCAGCTTTTTTGTTCTTTATCAATTTTAGCCCTGCAACAAGCTCAATGTGGCGCTCGTCCAGTTGGTAATATTGTCCTTCTCCAAGGCTTTCAACTTTAAAGTTATATTTGCGGATGTTGTCTTCGACAGTTCTTATAAGTTGTTTTTTTAGACCCGGAAATGCAACATTATATTTTTCAAGATATTCGTTAATTATTCTTCTGCCTTCAATATTGGCTTCGTTGAAGTTTTGAAGATAGATGCTGATATTTTCACGTAAAAATTGTTCATATTTTTCGCCAAGTTCGTTTATAACGTCTTTTCTTGTGATTTTTTTAGTAACCGGTTTTATTTTTTGAACTTCTTCTGTTTGTTCTATTGCTTTTTTACCTTGTACGATATCAAGGAGCTCTTGAGTGGAGTATTTGTGGTCTTTATTTATATTATTTTTCTTAATTTGGTACCAGAATTTTGCAAGTTCATTATTTTTAAGAAGTTTTGAAGCGGTATATTCTTCTTCCAGTTTGTCCAAATTCTCAAAATATTTGATTGCTTGTATGTTTTTTGATTTTGCAACTGCAATTTTTTTATCAAGAGTATTCAGTACTGCTTCTATATTGCCTCTTTTTGCTAATTCTTCTTCTGAATCTTTAATATACGGGTTTGTCGGATCTTTTACTTTTACGTGACTAAGCCAGTTTTTGTGTAAAAGAATTCTTCCTCTTTCGTTTGTTAGTCTTGTGTATCCGTCAAGGGCTTTTCTATGTGTTAAAAATTCTATCAAGGCTTCTTTTTCCTCTTCACATTCAGGCATTTTAATATCTAATTTTTCTGCCCATCTGTCTTGTGATAGCATTATTGCGAATTTATTTTTTAAAACCTTTGGGTCGATAACTTTAACACCTGTAAATGAAACTGTATCGCAGCTGTTTGCTTTAATATTCAGTCCGGCACGGGTATTATAATTCGCGTTTTTTGTTGTGTATCCGCTGTAATTTTTGTGCAGATATGAAGTCGGTGTAATATACATTATGAGTCCTTTCTATTACATAATCTGATTACTTTAGCCGTTTTTATTTATTATTATTTTTTTTAAGTTGTTTTTGATAGCGTGTTTCTTTTATTTTTCTTATCTGATTATCTATATCTTCAATTTCCATATTTAAGTCATTTAGTTTGTCTTGGTAATGCCGTTTTAAATCAATAGACATCTGCGGACGAAATGAAACGTAACTTGAGATTTTGTATTGTTCTACTGCCAATTCTGTTCTGCGCGCTTGAAGCTGCTCAATTTTTACATTGTCTGATTTTGTTAGTTTTAATAAAGGTTTTTGGTATTCTGACAAAGGTATAAGCTTTCTGCCTTTCATCGGATTTGCAGCAAAGTTTAAATAACTGATTTGATTGATTTCCATGAGAATTCCTATTTTACTTATGCGTTGTATTTGTTTTAAAATGTCTAAAAATAAATTTTGCTACCGATTATTGTTTCATGTTAAAATAAGTTAAATTGAAGGAGTTATTGATGGTTTATAATTTGGAAGAATATATCGGAAAAGATTGGTGTAGTGCATTAGGTTCTGCAGCCGTTCAAGATTTAATACAGCGAATGGAAATTGTTGAAAAAAAACGCTCAGAATGTGAAGTGTTGCCGCTTGAAGATGAGGATAGCGGAGTTTTATACTCTCTAAAAGTGACCCCGTTTAACAAGGTTAAGGTCGTTATTATAGGTCAGGATCCATATCCGAATAAAGAAGATGCTCATGGTTTGGCCTTTTCAAAAAAATCCGGAAATTTACCTGCGAGTTTAAAAAATATATTTGCAAAAATTAAAGATGATGTCGGGGTAGAAAATACTAACGGCAACTTGACAAAATGGGCTCAACAAGGGGTGTTGCTTTTAAACAGGGCTTTGACTTTTTCAAAAGAAGAATCTTTGGCCAAGAGAAATAAATTTTGGCTCCCTGTTATTGATAATATTATTGATAGATTAATTAATCGTAATCAGCCTCTTGTCGTTATTCTCTGGGGAAATCCGGCAAATGAAATGGAACAATTCTCTTTTGAAAAAGAGGCACAATACAAAACAAAAAAAGTGTATATTTTGCGCTCCTCTCATCCGTCAAATATGGGGAATGCAAAAAATACCGCAATTTTTGACGGAAAAATAAAATCGTTTATGGATAGTAATACATTCTCAGAATGTAACAAAATACTATCTTCTTTGGGTTGTAAAGAAATAGATTGGCATACCTAATTTATCTTGCACGGAATATAGACAATCCGTGTGAATCTGTGCTGCCTGTTTTTATAATACCTTTTTTATCTGCAATATTGTTGATATTTTTGAGGAAAATTTCAAATCTTTTACCGTATATCTTCCCTTTTAATTCTTGGTGTTCAGAGATTATTTTGTATAATTCATAAGATAAATCTTCCAGACCTTCAAATTTTTTAATTCCGTCATCAGAATATGATTGGTAATAGCCTTCAATAAAAGGTATTTTTGTTGTTTGTTTTAAATACCTATCAAGCATTTCTTCAATATATAAGATGCGGTCTTCCTCTTTTATGTCAGTCAGGTATCTTGCAGGATGTGCAATGCCGACAAGAGAATATTTTGACATTGTATGAATTAGTGTATCAAAATCTCTGTCTTCTTTGCCTCTATTATATTTATCCTTTTTATCCCTTTTATAGAATTCTTTGTTTAAATATCTGTCATAAGGGTTGATACACCAGCTAAGTACATGTATTTGTACATCTTCTGCCGGAGAGTATTTGCTGTTTTTATACGCGCTAAAAATTTCAATTCCTGCTACAATTTTTAGGTTTGGATATCTGTTAGGATATTTTTCAAGAACTTTAATAATTTCTTTTGCTCCTAAAACTGTATTGTGGTCTGTGATACCTATAACCATATAGTCATCTTTTATATAACTTTGTGCATATGCTTGTGCTTTATCAAGTAATTCAGTTACGGTCATTTGCCCGTCAGAATTAGTAGTATGGTTATGTAAGTTTGCCCTAAATCTTCCGCTTTTTCTATTTTCTGAGGATGGTGTATATATCAAAGCATTTGAATTATTCTTTTTAATAAATTCCCCTAATTCTTCTTCCCCCATAAGCGGTCTAAGGTTTTCAAGTTTGTAAAACGGATTTAGTGAAGTTTTAATTATTGATTTTTTGTACTCTAAATCCATCATTGGGGAGTTTATTTTGTATCTGTCTGGGTTTAAATATAGTGCAGTTATTATAATTGAAAACAGTATTAATATTATTAATACTATTGTTTTTATTTTAAAAAATTTTTTCATATCTCTCCTTTATTTTGTAAAACCGATTTTAACAATATTTTTGTGGAATTTTTGTTCCAATTTGTCAAAGCATCTTGTAAGATTTTTTTTCTTTATGCTTTCCTCATCATCAGAAAAAAGATTAAGTTGTTCTGCTCCTTCTTCTCCAATTCTATCCAAAATTACACCGGTGCTGCGATATAAAATATTAGAGTCATATATCTCTTTTAAAAGCTCTATTGCAATTTTAGAAATTTCAAGCTCAAAATCGACAGGAGCAAGTAAGTCTTTTTTAGTGTAAAAGACTCTGAAATCTTTTGTCCGCAGCATAACTCCAATCTGTCTGCATTTTGTATCGTAACTTCTAAGTTTCCGGCATGAAGTATGGATATGGCGATTGAGTTCATTTTTTATGTAGTTGAAATCTGAAGTAAAAATTCCAAATGCTCTTGTATTTTGTATTGATTTAGGAGCTTTTTCTTCATTTATAACAGGTGATGTCATTTCTCCCAAAAGTTCATGGCGCATTTCTATTCCGTGAATGCCAATTTGCTTGTCAAGCCAGTTATCGCTTTTATTAACCAGCTCTTGCGCTGTTAATATGCCGTTTTTTTTGAGAGAAACTGTAAGTCTTCTGCCTATGCCCCAAATTTCTTCTATTTTTGTATCTCTTAATTCTTTTATTATTTTTCGTTTTCCAATTAAATATATATGGTCAAAATGGGATTTACTTTTATCTGACGCAAGTTTTGCTAATGTTTTAGAAGTACTTACTCCTATTGAAACGGGTATATCTGCTTCTTGCAGGATTTTTGCTCTGAGCATTAGTGCAATTCTATAGTAATTTTTTTTATAAAATCTTGTTAATCCCGTGAGGTCTATAAATGCTTCATCTACTGAATAAATTTGGACATAAGGGCTAAAATCTTTTAGTATAGACATAATTTGATGCGAAACTTGTGCGTAGTATTCGTGATCAGCTACAATGTAAATCCCGTTTGGGTGTTCTTTTTTTGCCATAAACAACGGTTCACCCATACGTATACCCATTTCTTTAGCTTCTTTTGCCCGAGAAATAACGCACCCCTCTGTATTAGATATTACGCAGACCGGTTTATTTTTAAGCTCGGGGTTCCTTTTTTGCTCGCATGATACAAAAAAAGAATCACAATCAACCAATGCTATAACTTTTTGTTTTGACATATAATTAGTATTCTACATATTTTTACAAAGGTCAATATGATGGATTTTTCTCGTGATATAATTTAGATGTAATTTGTCTTAAGGAAATATAAAATATGAATAGTAAAGAAATTGTAAAAAAAGCACAAGAGTCTTTAAAAGAACAATTTGAATATATGGAAGAAGTTCGCGATTATAATCAAGAGAAGGTTTTGGAGGCCTTTTATGATAATCGTGTTGCTCCTGAACATTTTTACACTGTTTCCGGATATGGTCATGATGATTTGGGCCGAGAAGTGTTAGATAGGGTTTTTGCCCAAGTTTTTAAGGCTGAAAAAGCTCTTGTCAGAATTCATTTTGCTTCCGGAACTCATACTCTTGCTTGTGCGTTGTTTGGAAATTTAAAACCGGGAGATAAATTGTTGTCTGTTGTTGGAACTCCATACGATACAATGCAGGAAGTTATTGGAACAATGGGCGATGAAGAAACAAAACGATCTTCTTTAATCGGTAATGGAGTTATTTATGAAGAGGTTCCTTTGATAGACGATAGCGATGTTGATTTTGAAGGAATAAAAAATGCTGTTGATTCTTCTACGACTATGGTGCTTATTCAGCGCTCAAAAGGGTATTCTACCCGCAAATCTTTAACAATTGATACAATAGGTAAAATTTGTGAAATCGTAAAATCAAAAAATCCTAACTGTATTTGTTTTGTTGATAATTGCTATGGTGAATTTGTTGATAAAAAAGAACCGCTGGAAGTCGGAGCGGATTTAATAGGTGGTTCTTTAATAAAAAATCCCGGAGGAGGCCTTGTAGAGGCCGGTGGTTATATTGCGGGCAAGGAACTTTATGTTGAACGCAGTGCAAACAGGTTGACAGCACCCGGAATTGGTTCTGAGGGCGGTGCAATGTTTAATCAGCACAGATTAATATTTCAAGGTTTGTTTATGGCCCCTTCTGTCGTCTGTGATGCAGTTAAAGGTGCAATTCTTGCCGCAAAAATATTTGATGAAATCGGTTATGACTCTGCACCAAAATATAACGAAAAAAGGACAGATATTATTCAAAATATAACATTTGGTAAACCGGAGTTGTTAGAACAATTTTGTCGAACAATACAATCACTTTCTCCGATAAATGCGTATGTTACTCCCATTCCGGAAAATATACCGGGGTATGAAGATAAGGTTATTATGGCCGGGGGAACATTTATAGAAGGTTCAACTATCGAACTTTCGGCTGATGGACCTATGAGGGCACCTTATGTTGCCTATATGCAGGGAGGATTAACATATTCTCACGTAAAAATCGCTCTGGAAAAATTTCTTGATAAAATTCAAAAATAAACCCTTGATATCTTTGAAAAAATTGTTATAATATCAGTACTATGAGACTTAAGTTTGCAATTTTAATATTATTATGCTCTGTGTTTTTAAATTTCGGAGCTTTGTCGTATGGTGCGGAACTGGCTGATATACAGCTTGATATGCGTACCTACGATGGTATAAATGTCCCTGCGGGGATTGTTGTTTCTGCAATAAATATGCAGGAATTGTCAACAGAAACTTGTCCTGAAGGTTATAAAGTAAAATTTGTTTCTACAAATGATTTGTATGTACACGATACAAATGTAATTCCTGAAAATACCGAATTTTATGGCTATATCGAAAAGATTAATGAGCCTATTGTAGGGACAAATGCTTCCATGAAAGTTAAAATTACAAAAATGATTTTACCTGACGGATTTGAAATACCTATAAAAGGTTATTTATATTCTTCGAATGATAATGTGATAGGCGGGGAGTTGACTTCTCCCTCTGAATGGGTGAGGATGCCTCATTATCAGGGCAGATTTCAGGGGATATCTTGGAATCATCGTATTGCAACATTGCAAATTCGTCCGGGAGGCAAACGTTCGATGGGACGTCATGTGAAAGTTCCTACAGGTGAACAGGTTCTTATTACATTTGTTGCTCCGGTGGAAATTACTCATACCGTAGAGGAGTAATCCTTAATAAATTGACAAATAACTTTAATGCGCTAAAATGTATTATGTAAATGTTGATTAGGGAGAAGGTGTAGTTTCATGAAGAAAATGCTGACAGCACTAGTTGTTATAAGTGTATTAGGATGTTCGGGTGTCTTCTGTTCCCGTGCGTTTGCCATGGATAAGCCTTTGCCTGTTTACAATCAGGGTGTAACTCTTAAAAATACTATCGTAACTGTTCCTGCAGGTGTTTGTATCAAAGGAGTGTTCCTTGCTCCTGTTTCTTCCTCTTTGGCGTATACGGGGCAAGAAATTTCACTGGCATTAAGTCGCGATTTTTATTATAACGGCAACTTAATAGCTCCTGTCGGGAGTGCAGTTACAGGTACTGTAATTGATGTCGCAAGAGCAAAGCATGGCGCCTTGAATGGTAAAATAACTTTACGTTTTACACATATTATTACTCCGTCCGGAGCGGATATTCCGATTTCAGCTATGGTAAAAACAGATGATCATTCCGGTATTATATATGGTGGAATGAAATGGGACGTGTTGACAGAATATAATACAGAATCAGCAATTGAAGATGAAAGTGCAATAGCAAGAACGATAGCTCCTCCTGCTGTTTATTCTGTTACAGGCGGTAATAGTGTAATGCCTGCGCTTGGTTCCGGCGGGGGGCTTGTAAAGTCTATTTGGGACAAAGGTTCAGAGGTAGAGATTCCTGTAAATTCTCCGGTTGAGTTGATTTTAATTCAACCTATTACAACTGACCCTGCTTCATATGAAAATTAGTAGATAGGGTAATAATTTTATTTTATCTTTTTTAAAATAATATAAACATATAAAAAGTTAAGGAAAAATATGTCACTATTAGGTAAATATACAGAAAATTCAAGCAAGAGAGCAACAAAAGAGAGATATCCGAATACTTCGGAGTATAAAGAGCCGGCCGTAATACGTGAAACAAATGACGGTTCCATTTCTTTTAAAAAAGCTATGGTTATTTCGTCAATATTACATCCTGCATCTGTCTTTATTTTGTGGCTTGTATTAGCGATTCTTGCTTTACTGGGTATAAAATTGTCATTATTTAACCCTCCAAAACCGAAGGTAAATGATATTGAATTTGTTTTGGTAGATCACGAAGATACTCCAAGAGATATGAATACAAAAAACAGGGCTGATATGAATTCTCGTTCAGGCGGAATAAATGATCCAAAACGTCCTGTTTCAATGCCTTCAGCTCCTGCGGCTCCAAAAATTGCGACTCCTGGCGGGGGTAATCCTAAAAAATCTCTGATTGATAGGATTAAACCAAGTTCGACAGCGCAAAAGCCTCAGTCTCAGCCAAAGGCAAATACTACAACTCAAAAAAATGTTACACCATCTCCAACGGTGACTCAAGCTATACCAAAACCGCAAGCTGCTCGTCCGCAGCCGCCTACAGAAAGACCTTCTGTAAGACCTCCTATGTCAAATCCGAAAACGGTGAAAAAACCTTCAACTTCTCCGTTTAAGATTCCTGTCCCATCGGGAGGAACTACTTCAGGTCAGTACGCAACAGGCCCTATCAGTGGTTCCGGAACTTCTAAAAACGGGGGCTCTTCAGGAAGCGGAAATTATTCTCCAAATCCTTCTTTAGCTCCGGTTGGTAACGGCGGCAGCAGAACTGCTTCAAAAGGAACAGGTGCAGGTACCGGCAGCGGCTCGGGTGGCGGCGGAGGCAACGGCACCGGCGGTGGTAATCCTGGCGGAGGCGGTGGACGTCCGGGTATTGATGCCATAAAAGAACCGGATTTCGGTCCTTACATGAGAGAACTTCAACGTCGTATCAAAATGAGTTGGGACCCGCCAAAGGGTAACGAAAGTAAAAGAGTTGTTCTTTTATTCAAAATCGCAAAAGATGGTAGATTATTATCTTGCAGCGTGTTAAAGTCTTCCGGCTTGCAAAATGCAGATAAAGCGGCGCTTAATGCTGTTCATTTAGCCGCACCTTTTAGACCACTACCTGCAGAATATAAAGGACAAAGTATAGATATTCAATTTACGTTTGATTACAACGTATTTGCAGCAAAATATTAAAATTGAAATAAAGTGAAAGAGTAATACAAAAAAGAGGATAAAAAATTATGGAATTGTTAATTGAATCAATTAAAATGGACTGGCCGGTATTGTTGCCTATATTCTTGTGCTCTATACTGGTTTTGGCGGTAGTTATCAGAAAATGGTCTTTCTATCAGAAAAATCAACGTGATATTTCTATTTATATGAGAGAATTAAATAGAGAACTTCAAAATAATGATCTTAGGGCCGCTCAAGATACTGCAATGAATTGCGGAGGTGTTATAGGTGAAGTTATTGAAGAAGCTGTAAGAATATTCTCTGAACAAAAGAGTGGTTTCTCAAGATCTTTTGATATTTCAGCTGCTTTAGCTACAAGAAAACTTGAAAGTAACCTTACAATTTTAGGTACAATCGGTGGTGTTGCCCCGTTTTTAGGTTTGTTTGGTACTGTTGTAAGAATTCTTTTAACATTCAACATATTGGCTGACGCAGGAAATCAGGCTGCAACTGTTGCTTCCGGTATTGGTTCTGCGTTGATTGCTACTGCTTTCGGTTTAGGTGTTGCGATTGTAGCTGTTATTTTCTTCAACTCTTTCCAATCAATTGTTAAACATTTTGAAGATGATTTTCAGTTAATAAAATTGTTATTCTTAAGTTTCGTTGATTCTGAGGGCCAAGCACAATCAAAATATTCAACATCAAAGGTTAACTTATAATAGGTAATAAAAATGGCGTTTGGTAATAATAAACAAGGTAAAATATTTTCTGAAATAAATATTACTCCGTTGACGGATATTTTCTTGGTACTTTTGATTATTATGATGGTTGTAGCTCCGTCATTCCAGTCAAATGATACTGCTGTTGATGTTCCGGAAATTAATAACGGTGTAAATATTGAAGAAGCTAAGGTAACTGTTTCTGTCACTCATGATGGTGCGATGTATGTAAATGGTGAACCTGTAAGTGCTTCAGAATTAATTGATAAGCTTGTTGCTCTAAAGACTGATGAAGAAAAGCAGGAAGTTATAGTTAAGGCAGATAAAAATATTAAGAGTGCAAAAATAATGGATATTATGGATTGTGCTCAAAATGCTGAATACCAAAAACTTATTGTTGCCGGTGAACCGTTGAATAAAAAAGAACAAAAAGAATTGGAATCAAATGCTTCAAGAAGAAGTATTGAAATCCCAACGGAGGAAGAATAATGAGAAAAACATTTAATGAGATAAATATTACTCCGTTAACGGATATTTTCTTAGTTTTACTTATCATAATGATGGTTGTTGCTCCTTTGCTTGACCAACAAGGTATAAGTTTAACTGTTCCTGAAAATGTTGAAGCAGAACAGATAGAAAAAGAACCTCAAATATTAACGGTGTACGTTACAAAGGCAAATAAATATTTTATAAATAATGAAGAAATTGAGGCTGCCAGCCTTGGGGATGTTTTAACTAAAGAGATGCCAAATTATCCTGACGGTATGCTTATTCGTACAGATGGTGATGCGACACACGGTACTGTTGTTACACTTATGGATAAAGCCAGAAGTGCAGGTGTAAAGGCTATTTCAATTGACAAAATGTAAAAAAAATAACCGGTTATTAAACCGGTTATTTTTTTCTTTCTAGTATATTCTGTTTTCTTTTGTTTTTGGTGTAACTTTTAGTTGATAGTTAATTTCGTCTGATGAAATATAACTTCTTAAAAGTTTATCATAAGTTCTATCCAGTGATACGAAACGGTCTCTGATTCTTCCCGGCCATTCAATATCATCTTTTACTAAGAATTTTTCGCCAATTGCTATTTTGTATTTTTTATTCAAATTAATTGGTTCAAATTCGTTAGTAATGTTGTTTCTTACTTGAATTGCATCTGAGAAGTCTTTTTTAGACTTACCTTCAACAATATCAGAAATAAGAGTTCTGTTTATTTTGATATCTGACCATTGAATAAGAGTATTACGTTTAGGGTTTTTGAGGTTACTTTTAACATTTTCTGTTATGAGCCCTACAAGTTCTTCACCGCTGAGTGCACCAATTTTTACATTTGATAGGTCTTCACTTACCCCGTCGAATATTTTCATTATTGCCAGATTATTAGAATCGTTCTTGAGGCCGCCTCTTATAATTGAGGATTGTATACCTACGATAACGTCGTTTTCGCCGGTAAGTTTTCTAACACTTCTTTTTACTGCGCTTGTCAAATAATTCGCGAGGTAACTGTTTTTACTTCTTACTTCAAGTTCATTATAAGGAAGTTCAGCTTCACTGCCTGAAATATCTGTTACGCTAACAAGAGGTTTTAAGTCTTCGGCAAGTAATTCTCTCATGTGAGTATTTATTGGGTTTTTGTCTAATTTTTCAGTTGATGTCGCTTTTGATACGTATGTATTAACTTCTTTTTCCAAGTCTCCGTCATCATCAAATTTCAAAGAGAAAGCCTTAATAATTTCGTTATCTTTTCCCAAAGAATCAATGTTTGTGCTGCCGATTAGTGAGGTCAAGTTTTTATGGTCATGACCGTTTAATATTACGTCGATTTCAGGAACGTGCTTTTTAATCATTTTAGAAATAGGTGCTCCTGTGTGTGACATAACAATTACCGCACCTTTAGGGTTTTCTTCTTTGAATTTTTCTACTTCTTCTTTTACTGCATTGAATGTATTCAATAGATCTTCTTCTTTTAAATTTGCGTCTTTTTTATTGCAATCATCAAAGAATCTCATATCTTTTAAAAGTCCCGGATTGTAGAATTTCATACTTGGGATTGTTACCCCCAGAAGTAAAACTTTATGTTCTAAGTACGGGTTCTTATCGTCAGGAATTGAATATACTTTGGATTTTGTAACTTTGTCTGTTTTGTTTAATACTTTTTGAATTCCAGGAGAGTTTTCTACATCAACGTTTGTGATAAGAGTGTTCATTTTAGCTTTTCTCATAACGTTGTACATAAATGAGTCGCCGGCGTCTAAATCGTGGTTACCCATGGTGTAAACAGTATCAAATTTTGCATCCTTTCCTGCTTGCTTGCGTACAAAATCTATAAATTGATTTAATATTGAAAATTGTAATTTCCCGCTGCTTGCATCCGGATCTGTGATAAATCCGTTTTTAGACGGGTTTATAAACCAGTCCCCGTTGATTGCTAATAAATTTAAAGTGCTGTCTTCTTCTGCTTTTTGAAAAATATCTTTTTTATTATTCTCTACTGTTTGAGCAAGTAACGGCCAGGTTAAAAAATTACCGTGGTTGTCTGATGTTGCAAGAATATTTAACTGTGCCGCTTTGAATGAAGGGCTGTACCCCTGTATTGATCCAATCATAATTTCCCCTTTCTTAATCTAGGATGCTATTCTATTGTATCTCAAAAACATGTAAAATACGTGTTTGTTATATTAAAAACCCTAAAAATAAAATTTGCCAGTAAAGTTTTGTTACAAAAAATATTACCTCGTCTCGCAAATAAATCATTTCGCTCACATCCGCACTGCGCAAAATCCGCCGAACGCAAAACGGTGTTTTCGATGCTGACAAATCAATAAAAAAGAGCTGAACAAAAAAGTTCATCTCTTTTTTATTTGGCCCCGCGCGATATTACTGCGCCTCGCCTTAAACGCCACCACCTCCAATTAGCCTGAATATTCATTGCAGGCATAATTGTCGGTCTTTCGCCTTCGGCTCATGGCTCTGCTCGGCTTGTCGAACGACAACAAGGTTTCACCTTGGGCGTTCTCTTCTTTAGCAGAACAATAAAAAAGAGCTGAACAAAAAGTTCATCTCTTTTTTATTTGGCCCCGCCGCGATTCGAACGCGGGCAAGACGCGGTTTAGGAAACCGCCGCTCTATCCTACTGAGCTACGAAGCCATAAGCGTTTCAGACACTCAATATTTTCCTGTGTCCATTCTGTGTCCATTTTATAACAAATTTGATAAAATTTCCATAGCAGATTTACTTCTTTCGGAAGAAATAGAAAGATAATGTTATGTCGTACTGTCATCGCTATGTTTAAATGTTTATATCATTAAAACCATTGTAGATAATGTCGTCTATGGTAGAAATGTTTGCAATATAATCACCATTTTTATCTTTTGCTTCTATAATTTTTTTAACTTGTTCTGGTTTTATCCCGCAATTGTACATCTCTTGTGCAATGTATTTTATGTTGTTTATATTTTTAAATAGTTGATTTTCACAAGTTTTTGATGCCATCATCATTTCATCCATTATGGCCAGGGTTTCGCTATTTAGACCGTATAGAAGATTATTATATATGCAGTCAATAATTTCATCAGATTCAGATTCATATTTTAGAATTCTTTCCGATATTTCTCTGTCTTTGCCGCTTAAGGCTCCCAATGATTCTTGAATTTCTCTTTCTTTTTCTGCTTTTTGTTGTTTACGGTATTCTATAATTTTTTTCTTTTCATAATTATTTTCAACATCGCGTTGACACATTACAGAGTCATATTCGTCAAATGTTAAAATTTTATAATTTCCATTTTCATCATATCCGAAGTATTCACCAGTAGATTTTTCCCCTCCTATTATCATCCCGTTTTTGTCATAATATATGACTCCGGATTTGCCATTGATTTTATATTTTATCACTCCGGGGGATTGATTGCGGATTTCGTTTGTAGGGTTTTTGCGTATATAGTCAATATCTTTATAAAAATCGCTGATCAGCTTTGATGTTTGCAATGATTCATTTAAAATTTTTGCAATATTTGGGAACATAATTTCTTCAAGTTTTTTCCCGGGGTACATTTTAAGCAGTTGTTCATTATTACTTATTTGAAATTGTATCTCTGTGCTGCTATTCTCCATTTCAAACATCCATTCAGGCATTCCATAGCTGATTAAAAGTTTTTTAAATTCCGATGAAAATTTTGACATGTCCCCTTCTGATGCTACGGCGATAAATTCTTGAGGATTGTTATACGCATATTTTACATGATTAGGACGAATTCCGGATTTCAGAAATTCTTCTCTATATTTGCAGTTATCAAAATCTATTTCTTCACTTATTTCCCAAATACCATCATCTCGCAGTTTATTAGATTGTTTTTTTACTATAACCCCGTCATCAACGCTATTTAGTTTTTTTGTATCATTGATGTGTGTCATTTCGTGGCGTAAAATATTTTGTACAGTGTAAGGATAAAGACCATCTATATCTATTTTTGAATTATTAAAATGTGCTATTCCTGCGGCTGCACTCATACCATAAGCTCTTTTATTATTGACATAGTCTGCTTTGGCCGCAGTGAAATCTAAAACAGCAGGGAATTTAGCTCTTTTCCCTCCAAATCGATACCACTGTGCAAATTCATCATTTATAAGTTTAAGTGTATTATAACTATCATTGTATTCTATCATTGCTGGTAAAAATACTTTTGTTCCATATTTTTTGGCAATTTCTTTACATTGTAGTTTTATGTTTTGAGGAATATTTAAGTTATTTAAATATTCATTATATTTTCTGTTTGCAAATTCAATCATATGATAATCTTGTAGATGATTTGTGCGATTGGTTACATAATCATTAATACAATTAGCAGAACATTTTTCACATAATTTCATTAGGATTTCTAGTTCGTGACCTTGCCTATAGTCTTCAGTTCTTTTTTGTATATCTTGTTTAAATATAATTGCTCCTTGTTTTATTAGTTTTGCAAGTTCAGGATCTTTAATGTATTTCAAGTAATTACGTCTGTTGGTGTACCACGAGCCGTGTTCTCTTTCTCCTTTGTAACGAATCAGATCATCATTAACTGTTACAACAGTTTTTCCATATTGTTTTAATTCGTTCAAAATTTCTTCAGTATCTATGTTTGCATTAAAAGTATTGCGAGAATTATCTTCTTTTATTCCCCCGCCGAACGATATATCTTTATTCCATTGTAAAAGGTGTTTTTGCGTTGTACTTGCTCTAAAATCATTTCGAGCATAAAATTTTAAAACATCTTTCGTTGGAATTGCATATAATCTTATATCGTTATAATAATATTTTAGGCCGTCAAGCATTGCTGATGCCCCTCTTTTGTATTCAGGGTAAATTTTGTGCGCAGAATCTGGATGTGACTGTATATATTCTATAAATGCACTATCATCATCTTCTGATGTTTCTATTTCACATACGGATATAATCTTTTCAGGATCCAAATTTTCGAAATTGTCATTTTGTGATGTTATAGCATAAAATCTGTAATCCAATCTGTATTCCTCTTCTTCTGACATTTCTTTTGCTTCTGAGTATATACTCGTTATCAAGTTTGCATTAGTCCAGTTTTCAGACAAATTACTCAATGCTTCAATATCTTTTTTGTTATCTAAGTCTATTTCAACCATACTAACTTGCTCTTGCCTATAACTTTTGTCCTCATTATTTAATTTCATGACAGTAGGACAATATTTCATAGGGTGAGCCTGAAAACTTAATTTTGGGGTAATATTTATATTCATAGCATTTATTTAAAAACGCATAAAATATTTTTTTGCTACTGAGAAACAATACCTTGCATGTCTATATATCCGCTATAACCAAAATTAGCAAGCTCTTTAACAGAATAACATTTCCTGATAACTCCGTCGTTATTGTTCATTTCAACAATTTCTCCGGCTTTTTGAGCTCCAATGGTTGAATCGTTTTGATTTATATATCTTTCAAATTTGCTATCAGACTTAGCTTCGTTTGCGTTACCCTCTATAACCCAAACGAAATATTCCCCGGTTTTTTGGTCTTGGGTTACTCTTTCAATCATGCCTATATGACTTCCTTGTATTTGTTTATTACCTACATTTGTCTTGGCATAATAACTGCCTTTCCAGATAATCAAGTCCCCTTCTTTCATCCTTTTTTTAGGGTCTTTTAATTGTGCTCTGATTTGACTCTCTCTTGTAGCTCTGTCTTTGTCTATCGTATTTGCTCCAACATCCGCTTTTTGAATTGCTTTATATCTTCCGTTTTTCTTACCCCATTCTACATATTGTGTTACTCTCGGCCAAGTTTTATCTATGCCGAATTTTTTTAGCTTGTCTCTTCCGACGGATTTCTCAAGAGCAAAACTCACGGTGTATGAACACCATTGATGCCCGGGATTGCCTTTTGTTATATCTGATGGCGCTTTACCATTGATTTCGTGACGCCCTATTAAACCATTCATGTACTCTCCAAAGTTCGTTCTGTGCATGACTTTTTTAGTGTTGTAGCCTATTGTTTTTGGGCTAAAAGAGGCAGGATCTCCCGCTCCTGTAGGTGTTTCTGGTGCAAAAGTTTTTATTCTTGAAATTCCATTTGTACGGTTTATATTCATACCGTAATTATTTCCGATTTGATCCATAGTTCTACCTCTATATATTCTTTCCTTTTTCATCATCGGCTCTTTTATATATTTTCTTTAATGTTTTTTTTCGAATATTAAGAATAATTAATATATTTAAAATTTTTTTTGGGGTATAATAGCTCTGTAAACAAAAAGGAAGTGATTAGTTAAACGCATTAAGATAGAATGCGAGAAAGAGAAAGGGTAATTTATGAAACCTGAAACAAAAAGTTTCCAATTGGAAATAGGCGGTAAAACTGTTACCGTAGAAACAGGGAAGTATGCTCAATCAACTAATGGCTCTGTAACTGTTAGATGCGGTGATACAATGTTATTTGTACATTGTGTTGTATCAAAAGAACCAAGAGTTGGTATAGATTTCTTCCCATTATTAATTGACTATGAAGAAAGAATGTCTGCGATAGGCAGAATCCCTGGCGGATACAACAGATCTGAAGGGAAAGCAAGTGACAAAGCTATTTTGGTTTCTCGTTTAATCGACAGACCAATAAGACCGCTTTTCCCTAAAGGATATAGAAACGATATTCAAATCGTTGCTCAGTTATTCAGCTACGATCAAGAAAATCAACCTGATACATTGGCAATGCTGGGCGCTTCATGTGCTTTGATGCTATCCGGTGCTCCTTTTGAAGGGCCTATTGGTGCTGTAAGAGTATCACGTGATGCTGACGGCAACTTCATCGCTAATCCAACTCACAAACAAGCTCACGAATCTGATTTAGATATCGTTGTAGCTGGTACTCATGATAGTGTAATTATGGTTGAGGCAGGATGTAAATTCGTTACAGAAGATGATATTATGAACGCTGTTGAATTTGCACAAGGTGAAATAAGAAAACAATGTGATGCTCAAGTTGAATTTGCAAAACTTTGCGGAGTTGTAAAAGAAGAATTTACAAATCCTTATGATACTTCAAGAATAGCTCAAATTATCGAAGAAACTGCTCACGATATGATTTTTGATGCTTATCACAATTTCGACAGAGAATACAGACAAAATAAATTGGAAGAAGCTAAAAAGCTTGTAAAAGAAAAAATCGATGCTCTTCCTGAAGATGATTATATTAAACAAATCATTGAAGAAACAGGTATTGACTTTGTTGCAGAAGAATTTAAAGCTGCAGAAAAACATATTATGCGTGCAATGATTCTTGATGAAGGCGTAAGAGCTGATGGTAGAAAACCAACCGAAGTTCGTCCTATTTGGTGCGAAGTTGGTGTTATCCCAAGAGCTCACGGCAGTGCGGTATTTACAAGAGGTCAAACTCAAATTCTTTCGGTTGCAACGTTAGCAGGCCCTGCTATGAAGCAGGAACTTGACGGAGTTGACCCTCAAACTGAAAAAACATATATGCACAAATACATCTTCCCTGGATTCTCAGTTGGTGAAGTAAAACCTCTAAGAGGACCTGGAAGACGTGAAGTCGGACACGGAAACTTGGCAGAACGTGCTAATATTCCTGCATTACCAAGTCAAGAAGAATTCGGTTATACAATCAGAGTAACATCAGATGTATTAGAATCAAACGGCTCTACTTCTATGGGTTCAACATGCGGTTCTTCAATGGCATTGATGAACGCAGGTGTTCCTGTAAAATGTATGATTGGTGGTGTAGCAATGGGTATGATTAAAGAAGACGGTTATGAACCTGTTGTATTAACTGATATTCAGGGTATTGAAGATTTCTTAGGTGATATGGACTTTAAAGTAACAGGTAATGACGACGGTATCACCGCACTTCAAATGGATATGAAAGCAAAGGGTATTCCGAATGAAACATTGCGCAGAGCATTATTCCAAGCAAAAGAAGGAAGATTACATATCTTAGGTAAAATGAGAGAAGTAATCACTGAACCGGCTAAGGAATTATCTCCGTTCGCACCAAGCATAACAACAATGACTATTCCGGTTGAAGATATCGGAGCAGTAATCGGGCCTGGCGGAAAACAAATCAGAGAAATTATAGATGCTTCTGGTGCAGAAATTGATATTCAAGATAACGGCATTGTTACAATTACTTCTAATGACCAAGAAGGTGCAAAAATTGCAATGAAGATGATTAATGATATTACATTCAAGCCTGAAGTCGGTATGGTTATAAGAGGGAAAGTTGTAAGAATTATTCCTATCGGTGCTTTCGTTGAATTAGGCGGAGGCAAAGATGGCATGATTCATATTTCTCAAGTATGTAATGAAAGAATTGATACAATTGAACCTCATTTAACTATCGGTCAAGAAGTTATTGTTAAAGTTGTAAAAATAGATGAAAAAGGTCGTGTAAACTTGACTTTAAAAGGGGTAACCGAAGAAGATAAAGCTAAATGTATAAATTAGTTTATAAAATATTAAAAAGCCGTCTGCTTGCTAGCAGACGGCTTTTTATTGACAATTTTGCAAAAACATAATAGCATATTCTGTGGAATTAAAAAATGAGGAGTTAAGTGTATGAAAAAATTTTTAACGTTGTTGTGCGCAGGAATAATAATTTCAGCTTGCAGTTGTGTGTTTGCAGAAGAAATTGAAGTTGTAGTCACACCGGAACCGACAAAAGCAGAAAAAATTCTTGAAACTGTTTCAACAAAAACAGAAGCAGGTGCAAAATCTGCTGCATCTCATGTAAAATGCGGTTCAAAGAAAGCGGCTGTATTTATGAAAGATAAATCTATTAAGGCTGCCGATAAAACAGGAAAAGCATTGAAAAAAGGTGGGAAAAAGGCTAAAGATGCCACAGTTAAGGGCGCTAAAAAAGCTACAAACTTTACAGCACGCGGTGTGAGAAAGTCTGCTCAAAAATTAGAAAAAGGTGCTGAAAAAGTTATTGAAAAAACTGATAAAAAGCCGGAATGTAATTGTGAAAAAGTAGAAGTTGTTCCTGCTGAAGTTGAAGTCTCTCAACCTCAACAAAGTGAAGAATAAATGATTTTATATAGCAAAAAGCCTCTTTAATTGTATTAAAGAGGCTTTTTTTTGAATAAAAGTTTATTGCATCAAATGTTGATTTCTGAGTAAAAATAAATGACTAATGTTGTTATTTGAAATATATTTAACCAGTTCACCGGGTTTATTAGAATTGTATTCGCATATTACATGTATAATTTGTTCCATTCTCATATCATCTGATAGCTTTTTGTCTATTATGGAACGAGCGGCTCCGCCGTAGTTATTCTGAATGAATTGTGATAGCTCTGAACGGAAATTCTTGCAGTTGTCATCTTTTACTTGAACCATCAATGATAGTGCTCCCAATAAAATAGAGATTTTTATATCATCTTTTTGTTTAGGGCTATATTGCTTAAGAGTGCTCATCAATTCTGTAACAATTTTGTTTGTTTCGGAATTTGAAAGAGGTTTTCTGTATTCATTGTATTTTTCGTTTATGTTATTTTTGTCTATTATGCCTTTAAGTTCTTTTTCTTTTATTACATCGTCTATATTTCCAAAGAGAACACCTATTCTTGTATCATAGTATAATTCCTGTACAGTATTTATGTCGTGTGTTTTGCTGAAATATTCGTGCATTAATGCTGTAATAGCGGCATTTGTTTCTTTTGAAAATTTGTTTTGAAATTCCTTGTCTTTTTTTGAAATAGTTATTGCTGTTTCTTCAGGCGTGAATATGTGTTCGTCAGGTATTGGGACTTCTATTTTGGTATAATGTTTTATCAATGATAGTATGTATTTCACATCAAGATTATCATATGTGTATTTTGAATATTTTTGTATCCATGCTTCAGGTACATTATCCCCAAATCTTACTTTTGCAATGTCTTTGTACACATCCTTAGGATCAAATATTAGATTATATTCATTCCCATCGATTTCAAATTTGTATAAGCTGGCATTATATTTTTTTAATAAATCATCTAATTTATTCCCCAGTTCTTCATATGTTGTGATGTGTTTTTCTGAGTTTATTTCAGCAGGATTTTCTTCTGCTTTTACTTCATCAAGTTCTGCAAATAGATCTTCATAATACTTTTGTTTTTCTTCATGTTCTTTTTGGGCAATTTCTCTGTTTAATTTGATAGAATTTGCATAATCAAGTAATTCTTTGAAGTATTTATTTTCACCATCTGCGCCATATAATTCAAAGAATAGTTTAATTGTGTCACTCATGATAATAGATTGTAATTCTTTCATATCTGGGTGTTCTTTCCAGTATTCTTGCATTTTTTTCTTTTGAGATTTTGTTGTTGCTTCATAATTATTGAAGAAATCTCTCATTTCGTCTGATGCGTGAATTCTGTCTAATGTAATACTCATTATTGGGCCGAGATATTTGCATACAAAATTGATTTCTTTTTCTTCATTTTTATTTCGGTGTTTTCTTTTTATTTGTTTTTCTGATTCAGTAATATTTCCGCCTGAATTAAATATAGTTTCTGTAATTCTTTGAATTTCGTGGTCCGGAAGATTGTGGGTTGGTTTTTCAGGGTATATTTTCCCCTTTTTTTCAAGAGCATCGTAAATTGATCTTTCTCTTTGTTCGTTTCCATTTATTCTGGATTTAATATTTTTTCTGGGTTTGTGTGTGAAAGGAAATTCTTCTCTTGTTGCAGTGAGTGATTTCCAAAAGCCATTATTAGGATAGCCTATACCGAAATTTTTGATTGTTGTATAGTCAATATCGGCGATATCTTTATAGTATTCAGAAATATCTTTTTTGAAATCCGGTACGATTTCTTTCATACTTTTGCATTCTACATAAATTTTCTTTAATAAATACATCCCTAAATCATCCGAACCATCTTTAAAAAGCGGATGTTTATCATCTTTTAGGAGCATAATATCTCCCAAAGCTCCTGATCTGAAACTTTCATAATTTACGTCGTGTAAATTTTGAAATAAGGGTTCTTCGGGGTACATTTTTTTCACTTGTTCTAAAGATTTGGCTTCTTTTATATCTCCGTATACAATACTCATCATTTGTGCCGGAGGAATATTTTGTCTATCTTCATAATCTTCATTTAAGTAATTCTTCATTGTAATAGGCATACCTTTTTGGTTGAATGGCTGAGCATAGAAGTTTGCCGGAGTTCTGAAAAGTCTTGCTCCAAAATTAATATTATAATCCATATAGGCGTGCGGTTTATATTCTTTGATTTGTTCTTGTTGTACCCCTACTGTGCCTGTTGTTTCTGTTTCTTTTCGGGGATTATGGGGGTAACTGTTATACTTAATAAAATCGATTTTGTTAATATTCATTCAAATTCTCCTATTATTTTCAATATTTATCAATGGGCATAAAAAAATAATTTGCTGTAAAAAATGATAAATTTTACAAATGTTTATGATAATATGTCTATGTAAATACAAAAATTGGGGATAAGAAGTATGAGTGAAGTTATAACTATTGGCAGCGCTACTATGGATGTATTTGTTGAATGTGATGATGCCGGAGTAATGTCTGTTAGGTTAAAAGATAAAAGTGCGGATTATATGAGTTATCCGTATGGCGCAAAGATGGAAATTACAAGCTTTGCAACTCAAGTTGGCGGAGGCGGAGTTAACACTGCGGTTAATTTTGATAATTTAGGATATGATACTTGTGCAATTTTCAAGGTTGGAGATGATATTTATTCTCAAGGATTATTTGATTTTTTCAAAACAAAAGGTGTAAAATTAAATTCTGTAATTCAAGATAAAAGCGATTCTACCGGTTTTTCAATTATTCTTGTAAGTTTTGAAGGCGATAGAACAGTTTTGGCACACCGAGGAGCAAATGCTCATATAAAGAAATCTGAAATTGATTTTGACGCTATTAAAAATGCAAAACTATTATATATAGCTCCTTTGAATGGAGAAAGTAACCGCGTTTTGGATGATATTGTAAAATTTGCGAGAGAAAATGATACAAGAGTATGTTTTAATGCAGGAACTACCGGTATTAAAAAAGGTTTTAATTATTTGAAAAAGATACTTGAACTTGCTGATGTTGTTGTAATGAATAAAGAAGAAGCATCTATGGCTACAAAAATTAATCTGCGTCCAGATACAAAGGATGTGAAGTATTCAAGTGAGTTGATTCATCCGGACTTAAAGGAAATGTTTAAGAAATTAAAAGTTTCTGACTATCAGGTAATTGTTATCACTGACGGAAAGCACGGTGCTTATGCTTATGATGGTAAAAAGTATTATTATTGCCCTGTTTTCTCAGGTCATGTAGCTTCCACTCTTGGCGCTGGTGATGCTTTTGCTTCTACTTTCTGTGCAGGGCTTGATAAATTTGACTTAGATATTTCTAAAGCATTAGTCGCCGCATCAATTAATTCATCCGGCGTAGTTTCGGTCTTTGGAGCAACTCAAGGGTTATTGACGTTTGATGAAATTCAAGCTCGCATGGTCCAAAATCCTGATTTTAAAGTGCAAACCATTGATGCATAAAAAAAATGAACTTTTCAAATTCTGTTTCGTTTTTATAGTGTAGATAAAATAAGGAGACTATGTTATGAGTGATGAACAAAAAAAAGTAGAAGATTGTAAAAAATGTGAATGCTGCAAATTAGTTTGTAAATTTTTCTTTTTATCCGGGGCGGTATTTTTTGGTACATTGATGGCTTTATTATTTGCCCATGCACTTTTGAAACCAAATTGTCCGCCATGTCACAGCAAAATGATGGGACCGCATCGTCCTGGTATTGAAAGACAGATGCCACCTCAGATGATAGAGCATAGAGGGCAAATGCCTAATTTCAAAATGCATCCCGGTCAAATGAGAATGCATAAAAGACCTGATGTTAAAGGGCAAATTCCTCAAGAAGGAAGACCAATAAAATAAGGTGTCATTCAAGACAAATAAAAAAAGACCCTGCATTTAGAATGCAAGGTCTTTTTTTATCGTATATTATGCTTTTTTTAGTATTGTATATGCTATTGCGATAATCAGTGAAGCTAAAAAACAGCTGCCAATATTATCAAAATGGTATTGAGGAATAAAATATGACACAGCATATAAAATTCCAAAGTTTATTACCAAATTAAACAACCCGAAAGTCATAAAATTAACTGGTAGTGCAATTAACTTTAGCAGTGGCTTAATAAATATATTAATCAAAGTTAACACCGCAGCAATTAGCATTGCATATTGAAAGTTTTCAACCGTAATTCCTGGCAAATAGCATGTGCCCATTATAACGCCGGCAAAAATTAACCATTTAATAATAAGTTTAATCATTTATTACTGCCTGTTTGTGTTCATAATCATTTCAGAGTTAGATTGAATTCCCTGAATTTTGATATTACCGTTAGCATCTCTTGTGAATTGCATTTGTACCGGATGTACAGGGTGCAAATATGTTCCTCCGTAGTTAGGAGCATAATTAGGATTGTAATTAGATTGTCTGATAGTATTTTCGCTATTATCTTTAGCTTCTCTTTTCTTTTTGTAATTCTCAGAATCATTTACAAAATCCAATGTTTCTTCTCTTTCCATTTGAGATTGCATCATGGGCAAAAAGCTGCTATTACCTACGTTTGGTGCTGTGTACATAGGTGCTGCATCTGCACTCAAAGTAAGCGCTGCTACACCAAAAATAATTCCCATTCCTAATAAAATCTTTTTCATAGTAACTCCTTATTTTTTGATAAGATATTCTACCACATAAATGCAAAAAAAATCAAATTATATACATTGTGCTAAGTTTATTTTTCTAAACTTTAATTATTTTTACCAATGTAAAAGATTTAAACAAAACATATTATGTATATATAAATCCTCAACTCTTCTGATTGCTCAGCTGCCCTTGCAAAATTTTAGCGAGGGCTTTTCTTTTCTTAACATTATGACATGTATTTTAATATAGTGTATAATTCAATTTGAGTATACGTAAATAATGAAAGGTATAATATGAGAGAACTGGTTGTAGAAGGTCAAGAGGTTTTAATTATTCCTCAAAATTTTAAAAATGCGAATAAAGGAGTTGTAAAATCTGTTAGTGCAGGAGAATTTGAATTAGAACTAAAATATTCTCCTGAAAATTTATTAAAAAATACATATTGCGATTTTTATACTCAAACTCCTCATGGGAAGTTGTTTTTTGAATCTTATGCAAAAGAAATTAATGGCAATACTATTGTTGTTGTGAGTCCGGCAAAACACAAATTTCTGCAAAGACGTCAATATACTCGTATAAAATATGTACATGATTTTGATGTAAATTCAAATGGCAGCACGTATAAGATTTCAACAATTGATATTTCTGCCGGTGGTTTAAAATTCCATACGAATGATAAAATTGATATAGAGGGAGCTTATAATATAAGTATTCCTATTTGGGAAGAAAAGAGTGTATCTTGTATTTTCCGCCCGATAAGAATAGAAAAAGCTGCACAAGGCGGATATACTGTTTCAGGGCAATTTGATTATAACTCAAGTTATGACAAAATGATATTAACTCAATTTTGTGCAAAAAGAAGTGTGGAAATTAAGAATAAATAGGCATCATATATGAGTTTAGTTAAACTTTTATCTCAAAAGACAAAAAAGACTTTATTTACTACTCCTTCACATGGGCAAAACAATGTAATATATGCACCATTAGAAGGGATGTATAAAATTGATATTTCTGAGATGGATTGCTATAATCCTCAGGAAGAATTAAACCAAGCTCAGCTATGGGCAAGAACTATTTATAAAACGTATTCTACAACTTTCCTAACTAATGGTTCTACAAGCGGAATAATAGCTGCAGTATTATCATGTACTCCAGTTGGGGGCAAGGTTTTAATTGCTTCAAATGCTCATCCTTGCCATTTCAATGCGGTAAGGCTTGCAGGAGCTAGAGCACTAACTTATGATTTAGAAATTGACAAAAATTGGGGTATTCCTTTGGAAACAAAGCCGGAAGTAATTGAGTCATATTTAGACCGGTACGATATTCAGACTGTAATAGTTACTTCTCCGTCTTATGAGGGAATAATTTCTGATATTGAAGAAATAAAATCTATTTGTGAAAAGCACAATGCGTTTTTGATTGTTGATGAAGCTCATGGCGCGTTGTATCCGTTTTCTGAAAAGTTGCCTTTGTCGGCTGTAAATATTGCAGATTTTACGGTTCAATCTTTGCATAAAACTGCAGGCGGCTTAAATCCAACCGCATTGTTGCACTGCAATTGTGAAATAGATGTGCGCCCTGCATTAGAAATGTTTATGACTACATCACCGTCATATCCTTTATTAGCATCTATTGAGGAAAATATTGCTTATTTAGATTCAAAGCGCGGTCGCAGAGAAATTGATTACATTATTGACAGATTAGATTATATGCGTGAAAAGTGTTGCGGCTGCGAATTTTTTGGTGATGATCCGACAAAAGTTCTTATCAGGGTGCCTGGCATGTCCGGATATGCGCTATCTCAAATTCTGTATGACAAATTCGGCATAGAAGATGAAATTACCAATGACAAATCTACTATGCTTCTTTGTGGTATCGGTACGAACAAAAATAAACTCGACAAGTTAGAACAGGCATTAAAAAGGTTATAGTTTATTAACTGTGCTCAAGAACTTCCGGTTTCATTACTTTTAGATCTACAAGTAATTTTGCGTATTTTTCGATTGCACCGTTTATTTTTAACCAACTATGGTCTGTTCCGTATGAAGATTTTAGCATTTTTGCAAATCTATTTTGGTCTTTGAATATTTCACATGCTTCTTCCATTTTAGCTGCAAGAGCAGTGCTGTTCAGGTCAAGTGCCATTTCATAGTTGTCAAATTTAGGGACAAAATCGACAAATAATGCATTTGTATTATTTCTCAAACCTGAAGTCAGTCCTCCTACTTCATTTACGATGCCTATGGATGCGTTAAATGCGGCATTTTCTTTGTGTACGAGTCCGCATGGTTCAAACCAACTTGACATTATATTGAAGTCAGACATAATTCTGCAGCCGTTGTAGTAATTTTGTTCAAATGTTTCGGCATAAACTATTCTGTCTGCAGCTTTACTACCATATTTAGCCGCAATTTTACGTTTTACCTCAAGGAAATTTTTTATAAAATCCATATTTCCTGTACCTTGAACGTAAATTACAGGAGGATCAGTGTCTTTGGCGTGTTTACTCATGAATTTTTCAACTGCAGCTGCAAATATATCAAGACCTTTTTGGTCAACAATTCTGCCTGCGGTTGTTATAACCATTGTTTTATTTGTTACGCCCTCAAGGTTTGTCATATCAGCCATGTGTATATTCAAAGGATTTTGTCCGCCTTTTCTTGCCGTATCGACATATTCACTTAACTTTTTGAGGTAAACACTTTTGTTGTGCATATGCCAATTGTATATTTCCTGTGCTGATCTGGAATTTTTCAAAAGTTTAATCGATCCTCGCGGTAGGTTATGTCCTTTTTCAAATTCGTATGCTTTTTTCTCTGTAAGAGTATGGTTAATTCTATCACAACCGTTCGTTATCGGTTGATATGCAAGGTTTTCCTTGGTAACAAGCTTCTCATCAATGCCGTTTTCTTGAGCGATGTGCTTTATTTTATCAAGTCCAAATTCGTGAGCTCTTGCACGCATTCTGAAGATATTATGATTTTCTCTGCCAAATCCGCTATGTGCCGCCAATTCTTTTGCGTAACCTTCCGAAACCGGAACTAATGCATCTGAATATACCGCAGCCATAGTCTGAGGATTGATGTTGGTATTATGGAATAATCCGTTAAGTTGTTCATTTGGCAATCCTGCTCCCTTTGGCATCCAAGCATTTTTTGCAATCATAGCAGCGTGTTCGCCAAATAAAATATTCAAATATTTATCGGCATTTTCCCAAGAGCCGCCGCTATATTGAGCGTTATGTATAACTGTAATTATTGGAGTATTGTATAATTTATCTGCAAATTCCGGATCCACCCCCCCGAAGTGCTTTCTGACAGTTGTTAATAACCTTGTCATTGCGCTTATTCCGCCGGATTGCCAATCGTTGGCAAGTATTACATCTGCACCAAGTCTTTCTCTTGCTGTTTCGGAATTACTTGCAAGTTGTTCATAGAAAAATTTATTAAAATACATAAATCTTTCAGTTTCTTTGCATTGGTGTGTTACGTTGTTATAGATTGTTTTTGCATCACCATCGAAGATAGGTCCATCCATTCTGAATTTGTCATTCTTTTGTAATAATGCATCGTATTTTACAAAAGCAGAAGGCTTTCCTCCGTTAACATTCGGGTCGTATGTAATATTAAGAGCTCCTTTTGTGATTTCAAAAGGTTTTTTAGCTTTTATTGCAGCCTGAAGTTCTTGTTCTAAACTTCCCTTTAGCCAAGGTTTTAAGAGTTTCAAGTCTACATCTGCAACCATATCTCGGGCAAGATAGTATTCTACTTTTTCATACTTCTTTCCGTCTGTATATATAGGAATTTCTCTTGTATCAAGTAATTCAAGTTTGGTTACGTTAGTTTTGTTGCCATTTTTACGTATATATTCAAACGTTCCGTCTTCGGCTCTTTTTATGCTATAAAAAGCTTTTCCTGAAGTTTGTCCTAAATACATTGGAGTATCTACGACCATACGGACTTTCTGTTTTGAATTAGCAATGGCTATCAAATTTTTAACAAGGTCTTTCGGAACTTTGGACATACCTCCGAAGTTTGTAAAATCTTCATATTCTGAGGTAACGACCCTTACAGTAATTTCGTCTTTCGGTTTAATTTTTGAGCGATCAACAAGGTTAAAGATTCTTTTTGTTGATTCTGCTCTTAGAGAGTCTTCAATTTCTTTAGTATGTACTCCGTAGCCATATTGAACTGTTGCAAGCCTTAAATCTCTGCCATTAATGTTAACGCTGTCTGTTAAAATTTCATCTGCGTTCCCAATTCTCACAGGAGCAATAGATTTTGAATTTATTTCGTTCCTTAAATCATTTGAAGCTCCTGCAATTTGGCCATCTTCCCATCTGCCGAGGTCTTTAATTTGTTTATCTAGCCCTTCTTTTGTCTTTGTTAATTCGTCACTTGCTTCTTTGCTTTTCAATTCAATTCTTTGAGTAAGTTCATTTATTTCATCTTTAACTTTGCCGCTATATTCTTCAAGTTTTTTTGTTATTGCACTGATAGCTTCATCTTTTTCTTTCATTCCAAATCTTAGTTGTGCTAATTTTTGGTTAAGTTTGCCATTTTTAGCTGCCAACACTGTTGTCACACCTAAAGATGCTAGTGCAACTGCGGATGTTAAATATATTGCCTCCTTGTTTGCTTTAGGTTCTGCTTGCATCGATACTGCTTGAGATTGAGGTGCTATTATATTAGCACTTGTTTGGGTTTGAGCTTGTCCGTTTGTTGGTTCTATTGCTTGCTGCTGCCCTGCCTTTACTTGACTGAGCAAATTTGTACTACTTTCTCCACTAAATGAAATTTTGTTAATTTTTGCCATGACTCTTACTCCTGCAGAAATATATATGACCGTAAAAAAAAATTTTGCTATTGCGAATACAGAATATAAAGTTTTTGTAACAAACTTTTCGACTAACTTTATTCTATCACCAATAAAATCTGTATAATCAATTATTAATTTTTATGAATTTGAAGACACTGTAACTAATACTTTTTGGTTATTTCAATTAAATTTATTAATCATAAAGAGTTGAAATATTAATTAAACAGAGTTATAATAAATATATACTATAGGATATGTACTTAAAAGCTGGCACTTACCCGAGGATATAAATTTACTTCTTTAAAACTATCGTTATAAACAATAACGTAGTCATGAAAGGATGTGCGATATGAATAGCTCTCTTAATGGAAAAGGATTTAGATTTACAAAGGTTTTATCTGTAGCGGCGTTGGCAGGTTTGACATTTTCATTCGGAGTAAACAGTGCGAATGCTGATACTCTTGTAGATGTGGTATCAGCGACTGATGGAGAACGTTTTTATGAAATGTTTGCGGATGAGAATGTCGAAGTTGATTTAGGTGTCATGGGAGGTGCAAATTCTTCTTTGACTATTGAAGGTAGTGGTTATAGTGTTAATGGTCAGGCTCATTCCGGAATAACTGTGCAAAATGGGCAAGTTTTAAACATTAGCGGAGTAGATGGTTCGAATTCTTCTGATGAACTTGCGGGAGCTGGTTTTTCCGGTTTTTCAAAAGATGAATCAATGACTAGATCCAGTGGTCGTGGTAATTTTGAAGGTGGAGCAGTATTGCGAGTATTACAAGGTGCCACTGTAAACTTTTCTGGAACGAATTCAATATCAAATAATGTTTATACAAGTTTGTTAACTGCGAATGCATCCTCTTCTTCAACAAATGTAACTGCTGAAGCTACAGGTGGGATAATATCTAATGCCGGCAATATATCTGATATTTCGGCTGATTTCTTAAATAATTATGTTAAAATTAGCGGAAAGAGAACCAAAGGTCGTCCAAATAGTTATTTATATGGCGGTATCATTGGTAATAAAGGAGTTATTGGTAATATAGCGGGCAACTTTGAAAATAACACAGTCGAATCTAATTCTGGAAATTATATATACATACGTGTTTATGGTGGCTTAATATCAAATGAAGCAGCTACTTCCAATTCATCGTCTTCAATTGGTAATATTTCAGGTCAAATTAAAAATAATAATATAACTCCGTCAACTGTTTATGGAGGAATACTGGCTAATAGATCTCAAAACTCTGGCTCAAGAGCAACGATAGGTAATATAGAAAGTGATATTATAGGAAATAATTCTACAGGGAATTTGATATATAATTATTCTTATCAGTACGGTTATAGCTCTATTGGTAACATTACTGGATTGATAAAAGAAAATAATACTTCAGGGTCGTTATTATATAATTATGCTGAAAAATATTCAACTTCAAATCTTGGGTATATTTCTGCTAGTATTGTAGAAAATAATGTTTCATCTAATCGAATATTGGGCGGTATACTCTCAAATGAAGTAAGAGAAGGTTCTTCAATTACAGTAAATGGACTTGGGGCTATAGTAAATAATAAAATATTAGGTCAACATGGGATAAACGGTGGTATTATACACAATATTGCAGGGACCAAAAGTGATAATAGAATTGTAATAGGTGATACTACCGGCAGTATATCCGGTAATGTTGTGCAAAATACAGGTAGGGACTCATATGGCGGGAATAGTATTGTTGGCGGCTTAATTTTTAATCGCTTACAAGAAGGAGATACTAGTAATTCAAGTATTTCTATGGGTGACATTCTGGGTGGAATTTCAGATAATACTATTATTGCTTCTGGTGGCGATTATGCGAGTATTTCCGGAGGATTGATTTATAATGATTGCCGTAGCTCAGAAGCTAATATTTATATTGGTGAAATTTCTGGTGGAATAATAAATAATAAAATTAATGCCGGAGGGCGTGTTAATGGAGGTCTCATAAATAACATTATATACTATGTAGGCAAAGAACAAGACATCACTATTAAAGGTATAACAGGTGGTGTATTGGGAAATGAAATAACAACATCATCAAATGATTTTCTAAGCATTGAGGGTGGTCTTATATATAATGGTATAAGCAGTGGCATTGATGACAACTATAATTCCGGTAATATCGGATATATTGATGGTGGTATTTCAAGTAATAAAATTACAACCCAAGGTGGTGTTTTCGGTGGGCTAATTTCTAATGGTCGCATTGACGGATTAAATACTATTGGTCATATTTCTGGAGGAATATTAAATAATGATGTGACAGCCAAAGAATATGTTTATGGGGGGTTGATATATAATAGTGCCGTAAATAGAGGTAGTGCCGTAATAGGTAATATTACAGGTAATATATCCGGGAATAAAATAATGACTGAATCGTCATCTATGAGAGGTGGATTATTGCTTAATGGTGCTAATACCGGAACAATGACGACGGTAAAGGTAACATTTACAGATTCTAATATTATAAACAATAGTATATCAATGGGGGGAACTAATTACATTGAAGGTGGCCTCATTTGCAATGATGCTACAGTAAATATTGTCGCTCAAAATCAAGATGTAAGAATTTCAAATAATACATTGAATAATGAAACTTCATTAGCTGATATCTATAACAAAGGCTCGGTAAATCTTAGTGCAAATGCAGGTAGAACTATGAAAATAGATCAGCCATTTACGGGTGAAAATGGTACCATTAATGTAAATGATGGAGAAGAAAACACTAATGGTCGTTATTATTTAAATAATGATATAAGCAATAATACTTTGAATATGTATAATAATGCAAATATCACTTTAGGTACATCATTACAAGCTAATGGTACAACAACCTACGGTACAATGAACCTAAACGGTTTAACCACAACTGCCGCAGGCGGTACAATCAATGCAATAAATAACCACGTATATGCTCATCAGTTGGGAGCAGTAACATTAAACGGCGATT